>Ga0209389_1003150_pt1 | contig 13132 bp, 7 predicted proteins | sample CowpearedBW_FD_187526 | JGI IMG/M metagenome (GOLD analysis project Ga0209389, IMG submission 187526) | Root nodule microbial communities of legume samples collected from California, USA - Cow pea red BW (SPAdes) (version 2) | ecosystem: Host-associated > Plants > Roots > Nodule | place: USA... | reverse complement strand
TTTTGTTCATAAAATGAAAAAAAAAAAAAAACTTTGTTGTACATATTTTTTTCTCATCAATAGAAAATTTCTAATCCAATTTACATTAAGTTGATTTTACTTTAAAAATAATTGTACCAGGATAGAAAAATATAATAAAAAAGTAATTGAATTAGACTTTCCATAAACTAAAATTAACTAATACATTAGTTAATTTATAGAAGTTCTCTTAATATATTTTGTCCAAAATTTTATTTTAACATTGTCGACTTTAGCAATTTTACTTTTACATATATTTTTTTCTTAGCAGTGGGGAGGGGAAAGATGTTTCACCTTATTTCGGCTCGTTGCGAGTATAGTGCCTGATGTGAGATGCATCGACGTTTTTACTCATAATTCCTTGAGGAATAAGGGAGACAGTCTAGCTGCGATAGTGGGACACATGGAACCATCTGTTCTAGGAAACTAGATGTTGTTGTGGGCTAAAAGGCAGCGGAAAACCAAAGCTTGATTATGGTCATTATGTTTGAATATTTTAGATGAATGTGATGCTATGTTTGGTTTGATATGATTCTTTGGGTTTTGGGGTTTGTGTGTTCAAACCAAGGATTGATTGTGATCATAATGCTTAAGTGTTACTTGAATGCGACGTTGAGTATTATTGGACATGTTTTATTTATGAATTTCTTTTATAAATATCATTCTTTATGGTTAGCTTACCCCTATTTGTTTGTTTGTGTGTTTGTTGTATGTGCGATGATCGTATAACATGTGTGTTATACGGGAGCAGATGATATTGCAGATAATTTTGACATGGAGTAGATTGACGAGAGGTTGGGGTGGACTCTAGAGTTTTTATAAATTATTTAGTTGTTTTAAATCAAATACTGAAGACTATGTAATTTTCTTTTGTTCGCAATTTTTATTTGATTTTTTTTGACAAGCTAACATTTTGAACTACGTAATTTAAATCAAATTAAAAGATTTTTTTTATTAGTACATTTCCAATGATAATCCTTTTTCGCTAAATGCAAACATTTTCCAAATGTTCCGTGACATCCCAAAATTGGTAAAAATGTAAGAAGCACGTCACTATAAGGCTAGGCTAGAAGCCATGACAATCTTGAAGATGAGTAGATGTGTGCCACCACTTGCTATGCAAGATAAGGCTTAAAAGTATTCACTCCCTAGGGAGGAAACTCTCACAAATGGTTGAAACTCTTTTACATGTTTAAGAGCACCCCTTATATAGAAGATTTTAGGAGCCTCTAAGCAAATAAAATATACCTAAGGATGTTTCCACAAAAACCTAAACCTAACTTCTAGAAACTAGGTCAAATAAGGTTACAAAAATGAGAGACAAAAGAGCTAACTATGGTGTGTGCAAGACTAATTTCGTTCTATCATAAAAGGAGACAAAGAATGTGTCTCATATGTCTCCAAAAAGTGGCCAAAGTGTGCTAAAAGCAAAGGAGACCAAAGGTACATAGGTACACTTGTTTTATGCCTTTTACTTTATGATTTAGGCCTTTGCTTTACTCTCTCCTCCACATCATTTAAGCTCCTCAATATGTGACCACCTCATCAAGTTCCAAGGAGGCCAACCCTAGGAGGATCACTAGGAGCATGACAAAAGGAAAGGCATTATCCTCTCTACCTTTATTTTGCATTTCTTTAGATTCAATTTCTTGAAGTTGGTTATGTTGACTATTTGGAGTTGACTTGTTGACCTTGACTTAAGGGTGGACTTGTTGACCCAAGATTAGCTTAACCTTAAACCAGTATTCTACTAAATTCCTTAATTTGCTTTTGTAGGAATAAGAAAGGAGGAGGACCACATAGGAGACACTTAGTGTCCTAAGGAAGAGAGAGAAGGAACAAGACTTTCTTGAAGCATCTAGAAAGGGGAGACCCACATGCCTTGGATACCAAGTCTTCTAGAATGTTTTAGAACCCTCCTTTGGAAGCCTTGGCCATGAAGACTTGCCACCTAGATGGCTTGGACGAAATTTCACCCATGTGCACCCTATATTGACCTACTTTCTAGAACATGCTAGGTTTCTTTTGTAACCTTCTACTTTGTTGTTTTGCTAAGGGCCCCCTAGACTTGCCTATTTAAGGGGACCTCTAACACTTGTACAAGGGTTGAACATTTTGGAGAAATTAAATGCCTTTGTGTATCAACCATTGTGAGAGTCTTTCTCCTTAGGGAGTGGAGTTCTTTTAAGCCTTATCTTGAATCTTGATTCAAGTGACGACACACATCCACTCATCTTCAAGGTTGCCATGGCTTCTTCTAGCCTAGCCTTGTAGTGGCGTGCTTCTCACATTTTTATCATTCCTTTGCTTTCCATTTTATGCTTTCTTCTTCCTTTGTGTGTGTGATTTGCATTTTACTCTTTTTTATGTGTTGTCAACTCTTATTTGTTTTGAATCAATTCATTCTTCTCTGATAAAGGTGTGACCCACCATACCACCTCCTTAGAAGCTCCTTCAAGAAGGATCACTAGAAGCATGTCTAGAGGGGAGTCTTTTATTCCATCACCTTTATCTTTGTTTTGCATTACTTTAATTTGAATTCCCTAAGTTGGTTTCTAGTTGACTTATTTTGGTTGACTTGTTGACTTTGACCCAAAGTTGACCTTTGACCAAGATTAGATTAACTTAAACCAACATGCTAATCCTTGTTTGTCTTATTTTGTAGGTAATTAAGAGAAAGTAGAGCATGGCTAGGTGGCACATGGTGATTGGAGCACATGGATGAAGTGGAAGGGAGAGGAAAGCAAAAAGCATAAAGTAAAAGCAAAAGTAGACATGTACCTTGTCTCATTTTGCCTTTTTGGTTTATTCCTTAGAAGGTTACTTGGTCTCCTTCCTCTTTTGGCCTAGAATCCTCATGGGAATGCATCCACCAATCATCTCCCTTCACTTGGCCGAGAATTACTTTCACATTAGGTTTAGGGTTTGCTAGTTCATCTTTTTCATGTTTTTGTATTTGCTAAAGGATCCCTATGAACTCCTATTTAAAGGGTGCTCCTTGTCTTGTAAAAGGGTTGATCATTTTGTTATAAATTGTGTATTCAACCACCAAATTCTGTGACCTCTCCTTCCTAGAAGTGAACTCACCTTTGCCTTATCTTGCTTGCAAGTGGTGGCACCATCCCTCATCTCTAGGGTTTGGTTGGCTTAGATCCCTCTATGAGTGGCGTGCTTCACCCATTGCTCATCTTCTATGATTTCCATTTTTAATGTTTCTTCTTTCATTTTGTTCTTTAAGTGTTGTTGAAGCCGTGTGTGTGTTAACTTGAATCCAACTCTCTTATTCCTTTCATGAGGTTGAGAAATGAACCTTCACATCTAGATAGCATGCTATCTTAATGTCCAGTGAGAATTTTCAAAATGCTTTCTTAAACAACTTCACCATATTCGTAACTCTAAAAGAAAACAAGATAATCCTTCATCATTCTCTTCGCTAGAACCTTGGAAAGGAACCTTCACATCTAGATAGCTTGCTATCTTAATGTCCAGTGGGGATTTCCTTGGTTTTCTTAATCAATCATCACCATATTCAATAATCTTCTAAAAGGAACAAGATAATCCTACATCATTTGGTATCTAGAGCTTTGGTTGTCCTTGAATATGGTGTTTTCATGTTACAACATTGTCTTGTGTAGCTATCTTTGAATGGTCCACATAAAAATAATGTTGGCAGCAACGTGTGAATTTTTGAAAAAAATATTGCAGCTAGCTTAGTTGTGAAAAATTAACTTTCTTTATATCAAAAGAAAGCCCTTTGAGTCTAGTTTCCAAAAAAGAAGAATGAATGCATTTGGAGTTCTGTGGAGAGAGTTATGATCAAATGAGTGAGCAAAGGTCTGAGCTGTCGAGAATACGAAAATCAATGTTTTCAGGTTATGTTATGACAATTTTGGCTTCGGTTTTGTGACTCTTTTTTCTCCTAAATGTGGTTGGATAACATGTCTTTGGATGCTTAGTCATTGAACTTCAAATCCATGAGTTTTAATGCATTATAGCTACGTGCTTGTGTCTTTGTGTATGTCATGTTGAGTCTTTAAATGTGCCAAACTTTTACTTGAGTCATATGTCATATGCTAGTTGAAGTTTTCTCTTGTTGGATTTTGGCTTGAAAAGAAAGGACTAAGTGTTCAAGACACCACAATCTCTTGCCTTAAAACCTTTGGGAAACTAGTTTGAAGAAGAAAGAAAACAAAATTAATTTGAACATTTGGCTTCCTAAAGCCGAGACCAAACTTTCTATTTGGTGAAGCATAGTGCAATTTTCTTTAAAGGGTTATGCTACTAGTTTCTTGATTTGAATGTGGGTGAAATTGGCTTATTAGTCCAAATTCGTTTTAAAGGTTATTGTCTTTCTTGGTATATGATTGAGTGAGAAATGGTGATGCATAGTTCAAGTATTTTTCCAATAGAGTCTTTTCATGTACTTTTCTTGCTTGGTTTGATTTAAAGTTTTGTCATCTTGATATCCTTTCCTTAGAGTTTAACTTTCTTTGATTTAAGTACTTTTATTGCTTGTCTTTAGGTTCTTTGTTTTGTATTAGTAGTTTTCTTCGTTTACTTTCCTTTGAGTGTAGTGGTCGAGCCACTTGAACTTGTCTTGAAAACGTTCCTTTCTTGCTCTCGCTCTAGCTTTTTCCAGCGACAACTTTGGTTTTGAACTGAATGGTTTTGGACTTCGATTGTCTTACCAATCAAAGTTTATTCTCTAAGTATAAACTTCGGTTAGAAACCGAAGTCTAAACCTCCTTTTTACTTCGCCTAGATATACTTCAGGTGTAAAATTAGAGTATATAAAAAAAATCAAAACCAAAGCTCTTCATTATACTAGTGTACCATTTTTCATTTGGGGTTTAAGAATATAAATCTTCTTTTGTAGAAGACATTCTGAAGTTTAAGCCAACAAGAGAATATGAATTAGTAAATGAGAGTAAAAATGAATATAACATTATATGTTAGTCATGTGTGATATACGGTATATCTAAAGTTAATTAGCCTACAAATCTCAATGATAATTGATATAAAATAATAAAACAATTAAAAGATAATATATACTAAACGAACTTGGACATAGCCATAATAATCCGATTACGCATTGGCAGAAGTCAGACCCTTTTATGTAAATAAATTGATCTTGGATCTTGACCGACGAGTAAGAGTATGTAGGAAAATTAACTAAACCAATTAAAATTTACAAGAGATCAAAGCTTACTGTTCTTTATTATTATCAACTCTACTAAAAAAACCATATTTCTTGCCAATTTTGTTTTGAAAGTTTTTTCGTAGGAAATACTCACAAAATTTATTGTGAAAAAAATTTACAAGAAATTGCTACCAATTTTCTTGTAAAATATTTTGTATAAAACACTTTTCGCAACAAATTTTTAAGGAAATGATTACCCATGAAGGAATTACCTACTAAAGGTGTCAATTTGGCCCCTAGCCCATGGGCCAGCCCTGGCCCACTCTTCATTAAGCCCCCTTTTAGGGCAGGCCCAACTGAGGGAGCCAAAAAAAAGCCCCAGCCCCAAAAGCCCCATCATTGGTAGGTTAGGGTCAGGGCTAAGGTGGGTTAGGCCCTCCAATAATACTACATTAAGTTAGAGTCAAAGATCAAGCCGAGTGACCCGAACTATTCTGAAGACCTAAACAGGCTCGATGAGTCAGACATGCCCGATCACCCGTACAAGTTTGAAGCCCCAGATGGGCCAGAAGACCTTGACGGGCTATACGACCCAGACGGGCCTGAAGCCCCGGACAAGTCCTACAACAAGGACATGACCAACGACTAGGATGAGCCTAAAGACCCGAAGCAGCCCAACAAACTAAGCAGGCCCGAAGACCGAGACGTGCCTGATGACCCGGATAAGCACGATGACTCGGATGGGCCCGACGAATTGAACGAGCTCGACGACACGGACATGCCCGACAACCCAAATGGACCTAATGATCTGAACATGCCCGATAATCTAGACAGGCACAATGACATGGATATTCCTGACGACACGGACGAGCCTAATGATCCATACAAGAACAACGATCTGCATGGCGCCGGACGACACGAACGATTCAGACGGTCTCAAAAAGCCAAACGGGCCTGACGAGCCGAATGGACAACACGAGACAGACGGGCCCAACGAGTGGGACAAAGATAACAAGACGGACGAGCTTGACGATTCGAACAGGCCCAATGATCCGGATGAGCCCAACGATCCAAACGAACCCGACGAACCAACATACTAGATGAGCCATGCGGGCTCGACGAGTCGAACAGACACAACGAAATGAACGCACCCGACCATAGACGAGCCAAATGACCCGAATGGACTTGACGAGTCGGACGAGGCCGTCTAGACCAAAAACACAACAACACGGACATACCCGACGATCCAAACGGGCCTAACTACCCGAATTTGCACGACAACTTGGACGAATCCGATGACCGAAACAGATCCGACGATCCTGATGGGCCCAATGATCTGTACAAGCCCAATGATCAAGACGCACCCGACGGTTTGGACGAATCAAAAGACCCAAACAAGCTCGATAACAATGATGGTCCCGTCTTGGTCGTCAAGCTCGTAAAGGCTTTTCGGCTTGCCCGGGTTGTCGGGATCGTTCGGGTTGTTGGGATTGTTCGGATCATTAGTCTCGTCTGGCTCGTAAGGTTCGTTTAGGTAGTCGGATGTGTCTGGTTCATCGAACACATTCGAGTTGTCGGGCTTGTACGGATCGTCATACTTGTTTGGGTCGTCAAGCCCGTTCGAATTGTCGGACAAGTCCGAGTCGTCGGGCCCATTCACCGGGCCCATCCGAATCCTTTGACCCGTTCGGTTCGTCGAGCCCGTTCGTGTTGTCGAGCATGTTTGGATTATCAGATCCGCTTGGGTCGTCAAGCCCCTTCGAGTTGTTGTGTTTATCTAACTTGTCGACTAGGTCTGGGTCGTCGGGTCCGTTTGTGTAGTCGTGGTTGTCAGGGTCGTTGGGCATGTACGGATCGTCGAGGTTGTCTGTCTCGTTGTGTTTGTCCAGCTCGTCTTGCCCATCTGACTTGTCGGGACAGTCTAGGTCGTTGGCATCGTCCGACCTGTCCAGATCGTCTGGTTCGTCTTTCTCGTTGGGTTCGTCTGTCTCGTTGGGCCCGTGTGGTTTGTCGTGCTTGTTTAGGTTGTCAGGTTCATCCTGGTTGTCGAGATTGTCTGGGTCGTTCTGGTCGTTGTGTCCATCCATGTGTCTGTGTCATTGGGCTCATATGGATTGTTGGTCCCACACGGGTCGTCCGGGTCGATGGCATCGTCTGGGTTGTCAGGCCCACACAAATCGTAGGTCCAGTCTTGGTCGTTGGGCTCATCCAAGTCGTTGGGCCTGTCTTAGTCGTCGACCTCGTCCGGTCTGCTCGTGTTGTTGGGCAGCTTGGCCAATCTGGCTTGTCAGGCACATCTAGGTCGTCGAAAAGTTTAAAAATATATTTTAAAAAATAATATATTTTTCATGTTGAAGATGAAAGCCCATGGGTTGGCCCTGACCCATTGGGCTTTTGTGGGGTTTTTGGCCTTGTAGGCTTCTTTGATGAGTTTTTTTTTTTTGATGTGGGCATTTTTGCCCTAGCCCACATGGGCCAAGGCCAAGCCCTGTTGGCTGGCCAAATTGACACCTCTATTACATACCAATTAAAATGCTTAGAAAAAATGGTTGAAAAAAGTTTTTAAAAAATTTTTTTTTAACAAATTTGCAGGAAAAATCCCATGTCTTGAGTTCCAGTCGCATTCCCCCAACCAAAATCGCCTTTTTTTAGTGTGGACACTTTTAATGTTTAAGCAAAAAGTGATATTCGTTGGGCCAGCAGACATTCTCGTTGGCCGAACAAGCTTTCCTCGCTGGGCTAGCAAGTCTTGGTAGTTGGGCGAGCACGTCAAGGTCCCTAGGCGAGTGACTCTAGGCAACGTCTAGTGATTCTTCTTCAATCTTCCACTTTTTCTAGAAAAGTCCACAGACATCAAAGTAAACCTGTTTTTGAAATATAATTACAAATTCCTAAATTCTTTCATGAGATTAACACAAAACACATGAATAAAAGACAATTCAGAGGTTCTAATAAGTGTAAATAATAGGTAATTATCACACTTATCAACTCCCCCCAAACTTGAGTTTTTTTTCATGTCCTCATGAAAGGAAAAACCATAAAAACAAAAAATGAGAATCAAGGCCATCTTGATCAACACAAAAAGAGAAGCATATGATATCAACTTGCACTATCCTTGTCACAAAATAGAGAGAAGTCATTTGTATTTCAAAGAGTGAACATGGAATGGTGCTTTTATCAACACAGCTTTCACAATGGTAGTGTTTCACTCAACTAACAAGTGTTTAAACAACTAAAACTCAGCATGTTAGAAAACTACTTCATCAACCTTTGCACTTCATCTCAAAAACACTTCACACAACTTGATTTAGATCAAAAGGTCTTTAAGGGTTGTAGCTTGACTTGGTTAGAGGAACATGGTTTTTCTTGGATTCAAAGACACCACATGAGAAGAAGAAAACAAGAATATGCATAAATCATTCATCAACATCCTCTACCTTCATATACAACATAGGCCCCATATACTTCTAATCTAATTTTTATCTGTAGCAACCTATTTGCTTGCCTTTTTCTTTTCTTCATTTATTTTATTGAAAGAGATATTCAAACATTACTAAAAGAAATTCTCAACCACTTCACCCCTTACTTTCTCACAAAATTTTTCCCCAAACTTAATCCCAATTTGTGTAACATCCCGACCGATATTACAGATTTAAATAAATAAAATAAAGAAATAAATAATAACTTCATTTATTGAATATCATTTCCCCCAAAATGCGAGAAATTTAAAACTTTATAATAATAATAAATATTCTCAAAACCTCTACTACAACTCAAACATAAAAATCCATACTAAAAAAAACCAAGTTTAATAATATAAAATATTACAATTGTTCCAAAACAAAAAAAAACTCTGAATAAAATCTTTATCCCAAGTTAGCCCCGCTTCAGCTCTAAGCCTCACCAGATCCACCTGCAACATCATATGTTGATGTGTACCACGTACACGATCATCGTCAAACACAAGCAGATAGGGTGTACCATCCTTCTAATGAGTACCTTAAGAAGTCTTGTTGCCACACCTATCAGCCACAACTGATAGAGCACGTGTGAGAAACCATGCTACAGATTACACACCATAACGCCGGGTAGAGTTTCCAATACGAATAACATTCATAAGGTCCCAAGACTACAAAACTCGTCAGTTAATTACTGAAAAGGGCAATCTAACAGGACCCATCCGTACACGTCGCTACGTGCACACTCATACCGGCAACATTAGCCAACCCGAGCCACAACTCAAGAGTTTCTCGTGTTCATCCGCCATCCCGAGTCACAACTCAAGAGATGTTATTCTGAGTCACAACTCAAGGAATACCACCTTCTTAACCCCTATCCTGAGTCACAACTCAAGGGATACGTTTCGAGCCACCACTCAAGGAACACCAGCAAGCGGACCTTTAAGATATCCTAAAAGCCTTGTAGACCACGCATATCAAAACGAGCAAAACATGATTCTGTTGCAGCAATATCGCCTGGCGCTGCTCACGAGGTGCCAGGCGCTTTCCACTTCCAGACCGCCTGGCGGGTGTGATGAGTTCAAACTTTTGCCCTCATTAAATGTTTAAATTTTGGGGATTTAATATCATTTTTGTGCTTAAGAATTGATTTTAGTTGTATAAAATCTTATTGTATATTCTTAACGTTTAATAATGCAACTAGAATTTAATTTAAGTCCTTAAGAGTGTGAATTTGGAATATTTGAAGTTACAAAATAAGTCCAAAAAAATCAGAATTCTGGAAAGAAAGAATTCACGAGCTAAATGTGTAAGACCCAAGGAATTTAAATAATTAAATAAATAATTATTTAATAAATGCGGGTAGGGAAAGCCTTTATGGCAATTAATGTTAACCTTTATGATGTGAAAAAGTACTAGTTCAAATGGTTGAGAGTACTTGGTTGTGTGAGAGGACTTGGGTTTGAGTCCTATCGACGCCATTTGTATGTTATTTAAATTTATCCTTTTCTTATGATATGTTTAGGCGCGGTAAGAAAGTATAAAATTCTATATTTATAAAGGTTATCACGAAACATGAATTGGTTGAATTGGTTGTGCATTTGCTTTGTGATTGAATGGTCATGGGTTCAAACCTTGGTATAGTCAAATTGAGTTTCTTTTTGCTAATGTTACTTTTGACATGAATGTGAAAGGGTATAAGAACCCTAGCTGGTCAAAGGAGCAGCCAAGGGATGGGCTGGAAAACAACCCATAATGTATCTTGAATAACCATTAACACAACCATAATGGCATTTTTCGTTTTTGGCTCAATTATGGATAATTAAGGGAATTTAGAGTGAGAGAAAGAGGAGAAAGAGGAGAAATAGGGAGAGAAACGTAGGACATACTAAGGGAAACATCTGAAGCGTTTTGAGAGCATAAGAGTAACAATCAGAGAGGTGGAAGGTTGATGTGGAAGTAAGCCATTGTTGGTCAAAGGAGAGCTCTAGAATTATCAACATTAAAGCGAGGAACCCAAGTTAGAGGAGTTCTTGTTTGATGTTTTAATTTTATTTGCATGTATTCATGATGTGCTTGAGTATGTGAAATGACAATCTTCCAATTCATTCGCGTTTCGCTCTGGTTTCTGGAAATTTTCAGAAAATGCTTGGCGGTCACGCGCGACCCGCCAGTTGGCACAAGCTCCAGACCCAGTTTCTGGGTTTTCTTCATGAATCGCCTAACGACGGAGAATGATCCGCCAGGCAACGCGGACTAGGTTGCCCGATTTTGATTGCTTTGGATTTTTCTGTGTTATCAGTGATGTCGTAGTGATGTTTTTATGCATGAATGTGAATTTTGATTAGTATAATTGACTGCGGATATTAGGGTTATGTTGAACATATGAATTCTTGTATGAAATTGGGACTAGGGTTCATGTTGGGGTTGGATACAATTAAGCATGATTTATGTATATTATTAGTGCATTGTTTGATGTATATGTTGTCATATGCGAGCATGTGAAATTATGTCAGCATGGAAAGTGGGTGTTGTGATTAGAGTGCTTGGGAATCAGGGTTGACTCGAAATAAATTTGGGCAGAACCCAAATTATCAAGCACCGCCTCGCGGCGCTTGGGCTGCCGCCAAGCGACATCTCAGTTTTGTTGATTATTTTGAGTTCTGTTGTGATTACGTGTATTGAGTATTAGGCTGGATAACTTGTATGTATGATAGGAATTAGTAGGTAGAGGTGTGGAAGGAACTTCAAGCATGGAATATGAAATGAAAATGTATGAGAAGGTAATGATTGAGATATATGTGTTAAGCTAAATAAATTTGTATGTTGATATGAACTGAAATTATTAGAAAATTGTAATCATGTGCACCATGTATGAGTGGGTTCAATAATTAAGAAATGTGAATTGGTAATATGATGAGTGAGTAGTAGAAAATGTTATAATTATGTAAAGGTGGGTTTGTAATTGTGAAACTGTGAATAATTGGTAATGTGATTTTGTATGGAGTATGATGGAATAAAGTTCATGTGCAATACTGACCAAATCGTGATGGCATGAGTTATATAAATATTAGACTGTATGATTATAAGACTTAGAGTATATTGAGTGTATGTGGTAGGTTTAAAGTAGCAAATGATGAAGAGTATGTGTACATGATAGTAATCGAATTGGTATGATTTAGGTGTGTATTTTTTATTTGGGCATGGAACTGTAAACTGTATAATTTGGGTTGTGGCAAATGGTGGGTACGATATTGAAAATTTTGTGGCTTGTTCCAGTTAGTGAATAAAGTAAAGCATGCTACGACATGATAATATATGATTTGGGCGTGAGTTAATTATATATATTGAGTTTTGGTTATAGTATTATGTCTGAAATACTATGATTAATATGAGAATGATGCATTGTATGTTTGGAATCTCTTAAGACCTGAGGAAAATGCCAAAAACTAGTAGCATTGCGCTACTGGTATAGCGCCTGGCGGCGCGGGGTGAGCCGCTAGGCGATAGAGTTCTAAAACAGTGGCAGTGGCCATCGTCTACGTGAGGCGCCTGGCGGTAGGGTGGAGTCCGCTAGGTGGTGACAGAGTCCGCTAGGTGGTGACAGAGTCCGCTAGGCGCTTGGCACTTGGCGGTGTGAGATGCCCGCCAAGCGGTTTGGAACCAGGTTCCGCCTAGCGACGCGAGAGGCGCGCCAGGCGGTTTTGGTGCATGAGGAATGATTTCTACACAGCTTTAGGTGATGTACATGATGCAATGCTTTGGTTGGGGGCCTAATTACGAGTGTATCTTGTAATGGGGTAACACATGGCCACTCTAGGTTGTAGCCTGGTGGTTTAGGAAGTCCAGTGGAGTGTTCGAGATCGTGGCTCGTACGATGAGGTTTCAGATGATTTCCCTCTTTAGTGCATCTGATAGAGTTTTAGTAGTCTGGGAACAACTACAGACTTCTATTCGTTTTGAGGAACTCCATTTGGTGTCGCGGTGTGAGGCCGTGCCAAAGATATTCCCGTGTGTGGACTATGAGGTGGTGGCTTGTAGTCGGAGGGGCGAGTAGACACTCGTGCAACAAAGATCGATCAGTGAATTCACCCAAAGAGTGTAGAAATAATAGACGTCTAAATTAAGGGTTGAAAGTTGAGGAACTAAGGAAAAAAGGGAAATACTAACACGGGTTATAATCTTGAGATGTTTTATTTATTGTCATATTTTATTGGTTGATTTAAATGAGCTCATCCTATTTGTGTGTGATTGGCGATGATCATGTAACTGGTTACATGGGAGCAGATGTTGATGTAAGTGAGCATGTGGATGGTTAGCGATGGAGTGGGGAACAACTATGGGAGTTTTAGTAGTTCTTTTTATAGTAGTTTTCTTTACGAAGAAATATGGACTATTTTGTAATACTTTTATGGATGATTTAATGTTGTAATAATTAAACACTGCAGTTTTATTTATTATTGGCGCGTTGACTTTGGATTAAATTTTTCCGCGTCTTGGGAAAGAAGTTTTAATA
>Ga0209389_1003149_pt1 | contig 13133 bp, 8 predicted proteins | sample CowpearedBW_FD_187526 | JGI IMG/M metagenome (GOLD analysis project Ga0209389, IMG submission 187526) | Root nodule microbial communities of legume samples collected from California, USA - Cow pea red BW (SPAdes) (version 2) | ecosystem: Host-associated > Plants > Roots > Nodule | place: USA... | reverse complement strand
GTGCATATTAAAAAATGGAAAAGTAATTTGTTTCTTGGTTGGAGAGTGAATATGGGCGTGTAGGTACTTGGGTTTGATCCTAACCGTGTTCATTTAGTGGTTTTAATTATTTTATTATTCAATTATGGCGGATGCACAATATTTGTTTATAATTTATTCGTGCATATTATACAGTGAGAAAGCATACAGTGTGGTGGTGGATTGTACTTGTTTAGTGCATTTTTGACTGGGTTCAAACCTAACTGGAAAGCAAAATATGTTCTCTTATATGATTAATTATTTTTCTTTTCTTTTGTTGTGGGACCCACATAAATTTCATTAGTTTTTTTCTCTCTTCTCCATTTGATAAATCATGATCCATGCATACAATAGGTTATTATTTTGTGGTTGCTGCCATATATATTTTCACGTTGCTGCACAAGATTTCATTTTTAATGTTCTTTGTTTTCTTTAAAAACTTGAAAACCAGTTAAGATTTTGGTTTGTTTTTATTTTTAGTTTTTTTTAAATCTTAATTGAAAAGATTTAATTTTAAAATATTAATAGAAAAGATTAAAGATGTTAATTATAGATGAAAAAGATAAGATTTTGAAAAATGGAGATAAAACACTTTAGGGTTTCTAAAAGGTGGCAGAGGAGGTGAGAGGAGAAGATGAGAGTTTAACAGTAGAAGGAGAGCAACCGTGGAAAAGACTACGGGAGAAAGAATTGGAGGTTGCTAACAAGGTAGGGGAAGCCAACCTTGCTTTCTTCTATTGTTTTCTTGTTGTTTGCTTGATGAATGAAACTTGAAAAGCATGGATGTCTAGTGTAGGGGAAGCTGAGTTTGCTTTTTGTGTTGTTTGAAGCTTTACCTTATTTCTTCTCTTTATTTTGTTGATTGGTGCATGAGGTTTTAATAAATATACTTGATATATCCTTCCTATTTTTCATGACCTACATGTGTGATTGTTTTCTCTTCATTATGAGATTAACTCTTCTACCTCTTCTTTTTTATTTACGTGAATGTGGTGCATAGTTATTAGCTTTCCTCTTTCTTCTTTTTGATATCATGCGTATTGATGTGGGTGAAGTACATGATTTTATATTTCAATGAGACCAAAGATTGATGGAACACTGGCTTGTACGTCAGCTATTTATTTTGGTGCAGCCACCTTTCCTTTTCTTTATCTCGTTTTGAGGCGCTATCCATTTTTCTACACTGCACACGTTCCGTAAAATGAAGGTTCCTACTTCGTTAACCGTTGGATCGATCTGAAATTTTAACAGTTAATCCTTAACACATAGTTCTTGACTTTGACCGGTCGGATCTTGAATCGGAGCTCTGTAATGGGAGCCGTTTTTATCGCAAGATCATTGTAGTTGAGTTGTTGACAGCATTGACCTTTGTTGCTTGTTTGGTGCATAACTTTCTCTATAGTTATTCAATTAAGTTGGTTATTGTTGCATTTTATTCTTGATTTAATCATCTTTAATTTGAATATAAATACATAATTTTTGGAGTTTTACACAAGCCGCAACTTTATTTCTAAAATCCAAAATCGTTTATATATTGTGGTTGAATGAATGTCACTCGTTGGGTTTATTGTATGAATGTATTATTTGATAAGTTGATGGGTTTATGTTATGGTTTATTTCCCATGCATGATGTGTTGGTGAGTACTTTGTTGGCAATATGTAATCCTCATGTGTTGCATGTTGAGAGTGTTTCACCTTGCTTGAAAGCTCTTGGTGGAATTTAATGAAGATTTTAGATGAATGTGATGCTATGTTTGGTTTAGTATGATTGTTTGGATTTGGGGTTTGTGTGTTCAAACCAAGGATGGATTGTGATCATAAAGTTTCTATGTTAATTGAATGCGACGTTGAGTATTATTGGACATGTTTTATTTATGAATTTCTTTTATGAATATCATTGTTTATGGTTAGCTTACCCCTATTTGTTTGTTTGTGTGTTTGTTGTATGTGCGATGATCGTATAACGTGTGTGTTATACAGGAGCAAATGATAATGCAGATGCTTTTGGCATGGAGTAGATTGATAAGAGGCTGGGGTGGACTCGGGAGTTTTTATAAGTTATTTAGTTGTTATAAATCAGATACTAGAAATTATGTAATTTTCTTTTGTACGCAAGTGTTATTTGAATTTTTAGACAAAGTGATGTTTTGAACTATGTAATTTAAATTAAAATATAAGTTTTTTTATTAATACATTTTTAATGATAATACTTTTTCTGCCAAACGTGTTCATTTTCTAACTATCCGTGACATCCTAAAATTTGGGATGTTACATTAGGGAGATGGAAGCCAAAGTGTAACTCCAAGCTACAAGTGAAGTTCACAAACAGAAAGCAAAGTCAACACTTGAGTGAGCTAAAAGAAAAAGAGTGGAGTGAAACACTTGAAAACCATTTCATTTGCATTTTCTTAGATTGTATTTCTTTGAATTGTATTTGTTAAGTTCTTTTCTTGTGGAACTTGGACTACTTAAGTGTCTTGGAGGAGCCTTAGGTGTTCTCTCATGTCTTAATTGGAACCTTAAACAATTAGTGAAGTGTTTGTAAACAATGAATGTGTCTTGCAACATCAAGCCTCACAATTAGGCCGCATACTTTAGATTCAATTCTTGCTTTTGTTTAATTTACTTAATGTGTGTCTCAATTCTATTTTAGAAGTCTTGTGCAAAACTCTTTGAATTCCTTTGGCTAGGAAAGACTTGGTATATAAGCAATCCAAGTGATTTATTTCTCTTCCCTGGAAGAGAATTCAAGAAGTTTTCTATCTACTTCTTCATTAGAATTTCTAATATAGAACTTAGTTTTCAAACAAAAAATCCAAAAAGAGTTTAATCATGTCTAGGCAACCTTCTCCACATTACAAGTGATTTTGAGGGTTCAACTCATTGTTTAAAACATGTTGCTCAACAACTCAAATCACTTGAACTATGGAGACAACAAGAGGTAATTTACAAAGTAAAAGAACAACTTGAAAGATATAGCCAAATTGCTCTCTTAGAGGAGGAAATTAAAGCTTTAAAGAAAATAGATGAAAAAAAATCTAAAATAAGCTTAAAAGTATAAGTAAATATAGCAAGGGGTCTAAGAGTGATGCAACAATTTTTTAGGAAGAGGAAAGGCTAAGAATAGGAGATTATTATCAACAACCTTCCCACATTAAGAGGCAAAGAAGAAATCCTACCCCTAGAGAAATTAGAGTTAAATTGTCTTATTTTCAAGGCAAAAATGATGTACAAGCTTATTTGGATTGAGAAATGAAGGTGGAGCAACTCTTTGCTTGCCACCAAGTTAGTGAATAGAGGAAAGTGACTCTAGGAATCTTTAGCTTTCAAAGGTAAGCAATGTATTGATGGAATTCTATAGTCCAAGATAGGCTTAGAAGTAATGGGCCTCCAATTGAATATTGGAATGATTTCAAGTTAACTCTTATTAGGAGACACATTCCCTCTAATTACAATAAGGAGCTTATGGACAAGCTCCAAAGACTCCAACAAACTAACATGTTTGTAGAAGAATATAGGCAGAAAATGGATTTGCTTATGATGAGGGTGAGAATCATAGAGGAGGAGGCCATTACCATTTCTAGATTCTTAAGTGGCTTAAATCTTGATATAAGAGATAAAGTTGAGCTTCTATCCTACAAAGATTTAAATGATTTGGTCCAATGTGCATTAAGGTAGAATAACAAAATTTGAGAAATTCTTTTTCAAAAAGAAATTAAGCTCAATCTAACTCTTATGTGAAACAAGTTTTAAGAAAGAAGAAATGAAAGATGAGCAACCTAAGAATCTAGCCAAAGGAAAGGAAAAAGAGTGTAATGCATCATCACACTCGCACTAGTGAAATCAAACGTCTTGGTAGAGGTCATATAACATCTCAATGCCCCACCAAAAAGATAATGATTCTTAGGGGTGCTGATAAATATAGCAGACAAGATGAAAGTGAGAGTGGGAGTGGAAGTGAGGGACCTAATGAGTCTATGATTGAAGATGCTCACTCTTGTGATGGGATCTTCTTATGGTGAGAAGGATCCTCAACAATCAACCTAGTCCACAAGCACTAACATAAAGAGAGAATATTTTTCACATAAGGTGCAAACTTTTGGAAAATAATTGTTCTCTCATTGTGGATAGTGGATCATGTTGTAACTACTACAACACTAGGTTGGTTGATAAGTTATCTTTGACTATCTTACCTCATCCCAAACCTTACAAACTTCATTGGCTTAATGAAGATGAGGGTTTGGTAGTCAATGATCATGTGAAGGTCAAGTTATCCATAGAGAAGTATGAAGATAGTATGCTATGTGATGTAGTACCTATGGAAGCCTGTCATGTCTTATTGGGAGACTTTAGCAATTTGACCAGAAAATCATGCACAATATTGGTCTCACTAATGAGATTACCTTCACTCATAAGGACAAAAAATTTGTTCTTCATCCTCTTTCGCCATCTTAAGTGGTGTTATATATGTTAGAATATTTCGAATAATATAATTATATTAAATATTGTTAGCAGTCTTATTTTTAATTTAATTTGAATCTTGGACTTATATAAGTGTTTTTTTTTATATCAACTCCGAAGTATTGTGAGATTCAAGTGATCTACTAATTATAATAAATTAGAATAAGTGTATATAAATATCATGATTTGATTTTTACCTAATATACCACACCTTTCTCACAAGACAATTGATACCGCATGCAATCATTTCTCCTTCAATAATTGTCTCGTTAGGTATTGAACTCATAATCTTGACTCTTATACCATTTGTTGGAGTGAATGTTAATTACTATGCCAAAAAATGTATAAAACCTATAACATTTGTCTCTAAAAAAAAGATCAACATTATTTTCAATAATATAAAGACTAATGACTACAAGCAGAGTACTTAGATTATTGGACATGTGTCTGTATGTGTATAAGCAAGAGAAAGACGTGTCATATCTATAATCCAAAACCATTTATTTTTTATTTTCTATTCCCATTACTATTAGATTCAAATAATTATAGATGCCAAACTTAAACACAATACAAAAGGCCAATAATAAATAAAAACTAGAACTTAAAATGAAGAATCGAATTTTTCTGAATCAAAATGTAAAATAAAAAAACAACTAAAGCCTGATTACCTTCTTGTAGAACATCAATAGTGAACTACAAATCAAATAGGTATTTACCTAGGTTAGAAAGTTTCTTTCTGCAATATTTATTATGAACAATTATTGCCTCAAATGAAATATGCAAAATACTTTAAAATGCTCAAGAAACAACAAAAATGAAGGAATTCAGATGCCATTAGAATGAGTAAAATTATATGTAAACTAAAGAATGGATAATGTTAACCATTGTAGATATCAATTAAATATCAAATCTTCATAGATAAGACAAAATACTATCAAATTTGGAAATTAACAACCATAATATCATGAAGAGAAAAATTATATTAGCACAACAAGTTTTAATTGCAAGTCCCACCTCCAAGATTAAATATAAGACTAGACTTCCAGGTTACACAAGATTAAATAATGAGTATCACCCTCTCCAAGTTACACGAGTTTGAACCTTTCTAGGTACACTAGTACAAACCTCTCTAGGCTACACCAAGTATCAACATCTCCAAGTATCCTTCTTAATCTCCTCCTGAGATGAAGAAATCTCATTTACAAAGTAAGCAAATGACACTCAGTCAGTAGTAGTGTAAAACAAAGCTCATAGGTTACAACTTCGCTTAGTGAAGAAAATTACAACATTCAAGATCTCAACCCAGTTTCTTTAAGAAACTATAGATTTAAAAAATTTACAACACTTTGTTCTTTCTCTTTTCTTTTTTTCGTATTCTTCTTATATGGCTCATCCTTCACTATATTGATGTTGCTTCAACTAGCAGTCAAGACTTTTAATTACAACTCTTTAGTGTAATCTTCTTGATATGGAATGACTTGATCAATTCTTTGACTTGATCCTTTAGTTTGAATATTCAACGTCATTCTGCAATACTTCAATTTTGAATTAGCTTATGCTCTGCAGAATATCTTCTTTCCTTCTGTGATTGAACTAAGACTTCATTTTGAATTCTACTTTCTTCAATGAACTTTGTGCAACTTGATTCTACATTTGAATCATTAGAGCAATAATATATTACATTCAATCAAACAGTTCATTCATCAAATATTTTTCAGTATTAATTTCATTCGTATGTTTGATTCAAAAAATTTCTTCTTCCAAAATGATAGTATTCATAGTAATTTATATTATTGAATATATGTTTTAAACTCTTATATCAATATGTCAATTCACATGATTAATCAGAGGTCAAAAACTTAAAATGAGTGAAAAGATACCTCTTGGACTATTTTGTTATCTAATGAAAATATTATTTGTGATTCTTCTAGTTATGGCATTCAATATGTCAAATTTCTTGAGATTATTGAAGGATATGTTAATGTAAATTGGATATTGATTCTGGTGACACAAAAATCAACTATTGGTTATGGTTATGTTTTAACCTTGGATGGAGGTGCACTATCATGGAAACATGTTAAAGAGTTGTTGTTCTATCATGATATACTATGCAAGCATAAATTATTCCTTTTTTCAATGCCTTCTAACAATCAAATTATTATATTTCAAGTTTCTAGTAAAATGTCAATGAAAAAAGGGCATATGAGAATGAAAGGCAAATTATTAGAAACTTAAATACTCATAGTATTATCTCTCTTGACTTTGTTAGATCAAAAAGAAATATTGTAGATCTGCTTACCAAAGGTTGATACATTAACACGTATTTGAGTCGTCGAGGGGAATGAGAGTAAAACTCATAAATTAGTTGCAACAATGGACACCCATCTCCACGTGAATTGTGATCCCATGGATTAGAGTTCAATGGGTAACAACGAAATTGTTGTTGACTAAAGTACACCAACTAATTTTAAGAAATTTTATATCTCATTCCTATGACGAGATGTACTATAAATTATGGCAATAATTAGATTGAGGTATGTGCATTATTTTGCTTATATTTTTTAAAATAACTCTTACTAAACCTAATGACAATTATTATAGGAGTGTGAGTCACAAACCACCATTTGAGGGTTTACCTAGTGAGTGTGATGGTGGGACCGCCATTGTGAGACATGGGCAAGTCTCTAAGTGACACTCAACAAATAAGATACATCCACAAGGTCATAACGTGCTACAACTGATTAAAACCTAAAATGAACATCGATATTGTATGTGTTATTTACTAAAATTCAGTCACAGGAGATATAACTCAAGATAATTAAGTTTATACATTTTCTTGGGTGGAAGTTTATAAGCACTAAGTGTAAGGCTTAAACCCGGAAGGTTCCTTACGCTGAACTATAATATTTTGTTTAATTTTATTTTTTAAATTACATGGGGGATTCTTGGAAATATTTTAATATTATTTAAAAAATATATAATTAAAATATTATCCTATAGTTACTAATATTTTTATGAACTTTTAGTTTTATGGGTAAATTTTATTTATGGTTAACAGTTATATCTTTATTACAAATTAATATTTTATTTAATCAAACTTATTACAATTAACTCTTAAGTCTCTCTCTACTACCTAGAAATACCCCCTCCCCCCATTTGTAAGAAAAGAAAAGAAAAACACCAGAGATCATATAAAAGTGTTTTGTATTCTTCTTTATATTATCTTTTAAGGCATTTGTGTCATAAGGTTTAGAGATCCTTCGCTGCAATCGATCGATCTGACAGGTTGTTGTATCTTGGGAGAGGAGCACATAATATTGTGTAATGCCTTGTGTAGTGGGAGCATTTTCTCTATGGATATTTCTACTCCTTTTTCTTATTTATTTTTTATCCATTATTGTTATAAGAATTGTTGGGTCTGATTAATATTATTTGATTCATATATATGTTTTAGTATTATTATTATTATTATTATATTATTCTTATTTTTATTAGTATTACTAATATTTGATTAATCACTTTTCTAACAAGAAATAGCGAAAAATAATAATAAGTGGGACAAGAAGAAGAATAAATAATGTGAAATCCCTTTCCTGCTTTTGAAACTCAAAGTTAACACCCAAAAATAGTATCAACACTCTACCTTTACGTTTTGCTTTGTCTCTAAAACTCTCACCCTTATTTCTTCATAAGTTTCTCACCTCTTCTCCTTTTGGCCATGGGAAATTGCATAACCAAGAAAGGAGAGCTTTTCAACTCCACACACCTTAGATCTTCCCTAGGGTAAGTGATGAGTGCTTATTTTTGCCCCCATTTAATGTTTAATTCTTGATTTTTAATTCAATTTTATTTTTAAAAGATTGATTTAATTGGGATTTCTTATAATTGAGTTTATTGAGCATGAGATACAAAAAGATTTTAAACATAGCTTTTTAGTTGTATAAATTTTCTTTGGATATTTTGAGGTGTGTTAGTATAGCTACAACTAACTTGAGCTCATGGAGGTATGGAATTAAATTGATTAAAGCTTCATGATGCCTTAAAGATAAATCCAAGAATAGAAAATTATCAAAATCACAAAAATCTAGGCCAAGCATTACATGAAGATGACAAAAAAAGCTTGAAAACTTGAAAACATGAAGTAGTTTGGTTAAGCCAAGACGAGGAAACAGACAAAAAAAAAATTGGACCTTACGATTTTCTCTATCTTTATGATAAAAGATAATTTAGGAAAAATATATTTTTAGATATTTTATTTGATATTTTAAAATAATTATCTTATTTAATTATATCATAAAATATCAAAATATAATAACTACCAAATCTTTTTAAATATGACAAGATCTTAAATCTTTTTAGATCCACAACAAACAAAGATATCTTGAAGATATTAAATTATTTAGAAGATAATTTGAGGAGAATGCAAAGGGTTGATTTGGAAAATTAATACAAATATTAGTTGGTGAAATTTATCATATATCTTTAATTAATTTAATTATATTATATATTGATATTATCAACCAACTATATTTTTCAAATTTTCCAAATATTTTATAATCACTTTAAAGATACCAAAGGGAAGCAGAAAAGACAAGCTTAGCACTTCGGAGTTTAGGAACCCTTAGGGGAGCCTAAAAATTCTTCCTCTTCATTATGGTTTATGAGGTTAGAATGAATAAATCAGTTTGTTCTTTTGATTCTTGTTGTGATTTATTTTCATCTATGTCTTTGCCTTTTAATCAAGTAAAAGTAATGATTTTTACATTGTAGCAAGTTAGCACGGTGGTAAATCTACATAATATATCAATCATATGAGTTCAAGGGTTTTCAATTTTAATTGAGAATGTACTTTGATTAAATTTAGAAACTTTCATGTGATTGAATGAGGTTTTGCCAATGATTGAGAATGTACTTTGATTAGAGGTGAAAACTTTAACTAGAATTAATCAAGAATGTACTTTGGTTAATTAGCTTTTTGCTTGATTTTAAAGGTAAAAGAATGGACATGATTAAGGATAGTAATATTTAATTGAGAATGTACTTTGGTTAAATTCACTATGATTAATCTACAAAGTTCTTGCTTTTTGATTGAGAATTTACTTTGGTTAGTAGTGAGATCGCAAACAAATTAATTAAGAATTTACATTGATTAATTTGCAAATCTACAACAACAATTAATTGAGCAATAATCTTTAGATAACCAATGATGGATCTATTTTGAAAAAACAGTAGAATCAATCTATTTTCTTTATTATTGTTTTTATATTATTTTATCTTTTTTCTATTTTTGTTTTTTCTTTCAAATACTATTTTATTTGACTAATCATTTTGTATAGATTTTATAAGAACTAATTTGTTAGAAATCAATTTCGTGTTCGTTGGGAGACGACTTTGGGTTACTTTACCCTTTCTATTTTATTGACTACTTTCTTAACAATACTGAAGTTGTTATAGATAAGTAGTGTTAATTTGATTGCGTCAACAAACGAAAGAGTTATTTTTGAAACTATGCTCCATTATTCTTTCTACATTACTATTTCAAAAATCCTAAAATCCTAAAATTTTTCCTACCTTTGCCTTAGCCCCATTATAACCTATAAAAAGTCCTCATGATCTTTGGATGCATGCTTTCTTAAAGTTGTGAATATTAGAGTCTTGTTAAGTATTAAAAATGTTTACTCCATGAGTTTTTTGAGTGAAAACACAAGTCAAAACACTTGAACAAATTTTGGTGAGAAAATATACATTTAACTTGAGTGCTCTCTTTCATAATTGATTGTCTTGTGAATTCAAAATATTAACTCATGTGTGAAAACTAAAACTTTTCTATTTGTATATGCATGATAACTTGATTTCTAGAAGATTGATTTCTTTCTAATTGTGTTCATTCCTTTGATCCAATGTTGATGTGAAATAAAAGACCTCAAGTTTTGAAATTACTAAATTTTGCTAGGAGTGCAAAAAGATAAGTGTGGGGTGTGATGAATTCATATTTTTTACCTTATTTAAATGTTTAATTATGGGTATTTAATTGAATTTTTTTGTTTAAAAGAATGTCTTAATTCACAATTCTGATAATTGAGTTTATTGAACTTGTGCGATAAAAATATCTTAAAAAGTGATTTTAGTTGCATAAAATATTCTTGGATATTCTAACGTTTGTTGATGCAGCTAAAGTTAAGTTTGGTTCATTAAAGGTGTGAAATTCAATTGTTTAGAGTCACAAAATCAAGCCAAAATCATGTCATGTCATCAATCCACTGCTTTCAAATCTGGCCAACATAGGTTGTCACGTGTCAACCTCTCAATGGATAGTCAAAGTTTGGTCAAAGCTAGTCAATGTTGGTCAAATAAAAAGGGGTTAAGATGCAATTATTGATATATTGGGATTTCCATACAAATTTGGACTGCAAGAGCACAAGGGATGAATTGGAATATTTGGCAATATTTAGTTATTGCTAATTATTTAGATATGTTGCCACGTGTCAACCTCTCAATAGATAGTCAAAGATGGTCAAAGCTAGTCAATGTTGGTCAAATAAAAAGGGGTTAAGATGCAATTATTGATATATTGGGATTTCCCTACAAATTTGGACTACAAGAGCACAAGGGATGAATTGGAATTTTTGACAATATTTAGTTCTTGCTAATTATTTAGATATTTTTAGATAATTAATCAGATAATATCAACTGAGAATATTTTTTAGATATTTTTGAAATTGATAATTCTGTTAATTATTTGGAAGATATTGCACAAACAGATAAAATGAGTATATCTCTCCAAATATTTTTACATATTCATAATCAATATAAAGATAAATAATATTTATCTTTATCTTTATTTTAAAATATATTTGAGAGATTTTAGCAACAAAAAAGCCTAGTCCAAGTCCTATATAAAGAGACCAAGGGGAAAGCAGAGTTTAAGATTTTAAAATGAGTTTCTAAAATTTATTATAATTATTTTTTCTCTTTATTTTTATTAATAATATGTATTCATATATTTATACTCATTCTTTCCACGTTATAATATTTCCACATTGTTTTAGGGTAAAAAAATTATTTAATACGTTCTTAAAATAAGGTATCATGACATTTATCATATTTTAAAAAGTATGTTTAATTATACAAGTATTATTATGAATGAATGGTTGTCCATTGATTTGATACAGTTACTCATATGATTGATATGATTATACCCATATGATTCATTACTATTTATGTAAACATTTTGTATTAACTATTTGATTTGTATCCTTTATGGGTTACATGTTGTATCTATAAATAGGACTTTTCCTATCCGTAATAAGACACACAGAAAAGTTGTTCCCATTCTCTCATTATATATTCTTCCTTTACTTCTTCTCTCTATTATTAGCTTTATTTCATGACATGTTATCAGCACGATGATCCAACCAATTGAGGGCTAGTGGAAGCTCTTTAAGGATAGTGATCTACCTATCTCAATCCAGGCTCTTTCTAATCCTTTCTTCATTTACAATTTTATCTTATATTCTTATTCTTGTGATAAGAATTGTTTGACTTTATCAATTTTCATCTCTATCTTTTTTTTTATTATTATGATGGTGATTAATATTACCATTATTATTTTATGTGCTACTTCTAAACACGCCAAACATTACAAATTTTGAATTTGTGACCCTTAATATTGCGAGGAAGAATTAGTTATATTCGATATAAAATGTTGAAATACATTTAGATGCAATGGGTCTTGGTGATACCATTAAAGAAAGAAACAAAGCATCTGAGCAACTAATTTTCTCCTACGACAACAATATTGTGAAAAGAGATTTCAAAAATATTTTGAATTTATTTCATGCCTTTATATGGCTAAACAAAGCGCAAACTTTTGATAGAAAATCATGAAACTTGTCCAAATTAGTTCTGTTCCATTCCCATATGTGAATGCAGCAACATTTGATTTATATTTTCATGGTTGTGATATTGATTATGGGCATGGTTATAAAGAAAATTTCAAAGACACATTTTATCACCAGAGGTGGAACAATAATGTGAAAGAAAAGGAAAAGAAAAATGTGGTGCAAACCTCACCTTACAAGCCAATTTATGAGGTTGAGTTAAGCTTAAAGTCCACTTTTTAATATGGTATCAGAGTCATTGTTTAAAGTCTATCCTACCAAGATTTGTGTTTGTTGGACATATAATTCCACCCGCTACTAGGTCGCTATCGAACCATCCATTAATGTTTAGTTCCACACACAAGATGTATATACCTTGGAGTGAGGGAGATGTGTTGGAAGTCCCAGATTGACTAGAGATAAGACAATTTCATAGTATATAAGTGGGTACAAGATGCGAATAGAAGTTATTATTACAGTGATGAAGGCCATTTGAGTTGTACTTGTCATATATCAAAGCATCTTAAAATATAATGAGAAGAACATAGAAACACACTTTACTTATGAAGATGGTGAATCTGATTATGGCCATATGGATGATACTCATCTTGGTATGTTATTTTCTTTGCTAAATCAAATGGAAGCATTGATCACCTCATTGGTGATGAAAGTGTTAAAAAAATAGATTTTCTCATATTATTGCTTCTATAAGTTTTTCTTGATCAATAAAATTCTCTCTCTCTCTCTCTGTATATATATATATATATATATATA
>Ga0209389_1003146_pt1 | contig 13139 bp, 8 predicted proteins | sample CowpearedBW_FD_187526 | JGI IMG/M metagenome (GOLD analysis project Ga0209389, IMG submission 187526) | Root nodule microbial communities of legume samples collected from California, USA - Cow pea red BW (SPAdes) (version 2) | ecosystem: Host-associated > Plants > Roots > Nodule | place: USA... | reverse complement strand
GTAAAATTCATTACTTTAACTAGATTAAGAACTAAAAGACATAGATGAAAAATAAATCTCAACAAGAATCAAAAGAACAAATAAATTAATTCATTTAACCTCAGAATCCAGTTAAGAAATTACAGTGGAATCAACCCTAAAAGCTTAACCCTCCATAGTTTGGATGGAATACATGATAATATGATGAAGGAAGGAAAAATAAAAGAAAAGGAAGAATGAGATATGTGGTGGATGATGGTATCTCCAAAACCAGAGAGTTGCTAAGTATCCCTCTTTTGATCCTTAAGTCTCTTTATATAGGCTTCAATCGGACTTGGACTTTATCTGTTCGGTTGCTAAAATATTTTATCTTTATTTAGCAACTTAATTTCTGTCCAATTTTCAATTCTGCCACTCTTATTTGACCATTTTACCAGTGTTGACCAGTTTGACTGCCCTATCAGATGCGGACACATGGCAGTGCATTTTCTCTCTCCAGAATTAGGGTTTCTGCCTCCTTTCTCCTTCCTCCACTATGGTTTATGTCGCAGGGACGTGAATGACAGCTGCTGCACTTCCGACGAGATAGCGAACGGTGATGACACATTACTGGCTCACGGTGCATCGTTCTTCCTCTCCGACAAAGGCTCGAACAGGCTCGCAAGTTGCTCGCTTGCTGGTGCTGCGACTGGTGCAACGTGAAGGTTGGTCGCGCAAATCTGGCACAGGTTCAGGTGGTGAAACTGCGTTGACCGACATTAGTGGAGCGTGAACTGTCATGGAGTTGAAGGTGGGAGAGAAGGATGGGGGTCGCAGGTACGGTGGCCCACGGTGGTGCAGGTTCAATGGAAGATGGTGGTTGCGGGTGGTTCGTTGCAAGTGGCGTCCTGGTGTTTTCCAGCAAGGTGGACGACATGGAGGTGGCTGACGGTGGAAGAGTGGTGGCTGCCGGCATAGTTGGTCATGGTGACTGAAATTAGGGTTAGGGTTTCATTTGTGAGATGAAGGAGATGATGATGTGGCAGTGTATAATTGGTGGAGATGTGTTTGTAAGGATAATGACACGTGTAACTTAGTAAAAATTAGGGGTGCAGAACAGGTTTTTGTGGTGCACTTGCAAGAGGAGTGTGTAAATAAAAATTGGGGGTGCATTTAGCTCCTGAATTATTCTTTTCGAGAATTTTCTGATTTTGGACTTATTTTGTAACTTTGAATATTTCAAATCCAAACTTTTAAGGGTTAAGTATGTTTTTAGTTTCTGAACTTTGATCCAAAATTGAAATTCGTCTCTGTCCGAAATTTTAATAAATTTTGGTCCCTAAACTTTAAAAATGAATTAATATAGTCCTTTTAACATAATTAAATTAACTTTTCTTTAAGTGTCGAACATATTTTTCAGTAGATATTGAACCAAGAATGTGTTAAACAGTGTTAAAAACTCCAATACTAGTATGAAAAGCGTTCGACACGTCAAAAAAATTATCATAATTGGGTTAAAAGGACTATATTCATTCATTTTTAAAGTTTAGGGACCAAAATGTATCAAAGTTTCAGACATGGACGAATTTCAATTTTGAGTCAAAGTTCGGGGACTAAAAACATACTTAACCCAAACTTTTAATGACCCAAATTAAATTCCAGCTGCATTAACAAACGTTAGAATATCTAATAATATTTTATGCAACTAAAATGAATTTTTACGTCATTTTTACCTTACGTACTCAATAAATCCAATAATCACAAATATTAATTAAATCAATCCTTAAGCACAAAAATTCTATTAAATCCCCAAATTTAAACATTAAATGAGGGCAAAAATTTGAACTCATCAGTGTCCATTTAGTCATAATATTTTTTTTTGTTCAAGTAGATCCCAATTTTCGTCATTTTTATTCAATTTGGTCCTTTTTTGCTAACGCCATTTAAATAATTAATGGTAATGAAAAGTGACTGCCATGTGTCACTTCGTGATTTTAATTTTTTTTAATTTTATATTCAATTTAGTACCTATATTCGTTATTTTTGTTTTAGTCCCATTTTTTTTTAAATGGAGTAACTTTGTCCTTCTCCAAATTGGGACCAATGTTTTTTTTTATATAAATGTTTTAATGATGTTTTTATTAAATTTCACATTTTTATTAAATATTTTTGGCTTAGGGTTATAATTAGTTTAAAATTAGAATGAAAACCTTAAGAATAAGTTTAAGAGGTTAAAGGTTACATAGTCACATAAAAGTAATAGTGTTACTGCCCACTTTAGATCAATGTGTTAGTCTTCATCCATAAAATTTTAGATCAACGATGTTACTCCTCATCCTTAAAATTTTCGTTCTAATTTTAAACTAATTGTAACCTAAACCAAAAATATTTAATGAAAATGTGAATTTTAATAAATACGTCATTATAACATTTATATAAAAATTTAATTTGGTCTAAATTTGGAGAGAGACAAAATTGCTTCATTTTTTTTAAAATGTGACAAAATTAAATAAAAATAACGAATATATGGACCAAATTGAATATAAAACATTGACTATGACACATGACATGTTGGGTTAACATGTAGACATTTTTTTTCCAAAAATTAAAAGAATAAGAAATAAAAAAATAAAAGAATATTTTTTTAAGAAAATGAAAAAAAAACTCTGGAGTAACACGTGACAATCACTATTCATTACTGTTAATTATTTAAACGACATTGGCAAAATAGGACCAAATTGAACAAAATTGACGAAAATTGACCAAATCAAACAAATTTTTTAAGAATAAAGAAAATAGGGTTTAAGATTAATCTCCATTGTGTATAAACCACACATAGGGTAATCTATTTATAATAGAGAGAGGTACAATTAAAAAGAGTAATTGAAAATAAATAAAGTAAATAGAAGATATTGTTTGATATTGTGATTAACAATATCTAACAATATCTTAATAATATCAACAATATCTAAACAATATCTAACACTCCCCTTCAAGCTAGAGCATATAAATCGTATGTGCCAAGCTTGTTACTGATCACTTGAGTTAACAAACTCAGTTTTGATGTCTGCAGACATTATCTTTTCCCGAATGAAATGACAATCAATCTCAATGTGTCTGGTCCTCTCATGAAAGACATGATTAGAAGAGCAGCCTGGTGTCACACACAAGTGTCATTTGAGTAACATCTCCAAATTGTAACTCTCTAAGCAATTGCTTGAGCCAAACAAGTTCACAAGAAGTTGAGGCCATAACTCTATATTCTGCTTCTATACTAGATCTTGCTATAACACTTTGTTTCTTACTTTTCTACGAGATCAAGTTACCACCAATGATGACTCAATACCCATATGTCGATCTTCTATTAGAAGGAGATCCTGCCCAATCAGCATCTGAATAGCAAATAACTCTTGTATGGTTATTAGAACTATATAACAATCCTTTTCCATGAGATCTATTAATATAATTCAAGATACGAATGACTACATTCCAATGATCTTCACATGGGGAATTAAGAAATTGGCTTATCACACTGACTGCAAAGGAAATATTAAGACGAGTAACGGTAAGATAATTCAATTTCCCAACGAATCTTCTATACTGCTCAGGATCAGATATAGGCTCCCCCTGATTTGGTAGAAGTTTAGTATTGGGATCTATGGGTGTATCAACAGACTTTGAACTCACCAACCTAGTTTCCTCTAAAATATACATGGCATACTTCTTCTGAGATATAACAATACCATCATTGGATTATGCCACCTTAATACCCAAGAAATATCTGAGTTTGCCAAGATCTTTGGTCTGAAAATGGTGACAAAGATGTTATTTCAACTAAGAGATGACATGGTTGTTACTTCCTGTAAGAACGATGTCATGAACATATACTATCAAGTAAACACATCTAGCACTCGAGTGTTGATAAAAGACAGAATGATATGCTTCACACTGAGTCATACCAAATTGTTGGACAACATTGCTAAACTTTCCAAACTAGGTCTTAGGAGATTGTTTTAGGACATATAGGGATTTGCGAAGACGACATACCATCCCAAAAGACTCCCCCTGAGCAACAAACCCAAGAGGTTGCTCCATATAGATTTCTTCTTACAAATCACCATTGAGGAAAGGATTTTTAACATCTAGTTGATAAAAAGGCCATTGTTGAAGGTCAACCATGGCAATAAATAAACGAATAGAAGTCATCTTTGCCACGGGAGAAAAGGTATCTCCATAATCCAACCCAAAAATTTAAGTATAACCTTTGGCAACAAGACGAGCTTTGAGGCGATCAATAGTACCATCATGTACAAATTTGATAACAAATACCCAACGACAACCAACAAAAGATTTCCCAGACGATAACGGTACCAGTTCTCAAGTTCCACTATTATGAAGAGCACTTAGTTCATTTGTCATGGCCTGACACCAACAAAGATGGGTTAAAGCTTCACAAACAGCTTTTGGAATGGTCACAAAAGAAAGAGAGGAAAGACATGTATAAAAAGATAATGACAATCGATGATAACTAAAAGCAATATAATGGGGAGAGGGATTACAGGTAGAACATATACCTTTTCAGAGGGCAATGGGAAGGTCAGACTCAAGTGTCATAGCCGGAGGAGACATAGTAGTTGGCACTTCAGTGGACTCACATGGAGGTGGTTGAGATTGGTTTCGGCGACTATAAACCTGAAGGGGTTGGTGGAGGAGAAGCTAAAATAAAATAAATAAATAAAAAAAATAGAAATTCTATTAAAATTAGATTTGGATCCTAAAAGAGGTCAATCTCTTATTATCAAAGATTTTGGAGGTCTGCCTCTAGGGTCAAATACCCATTTGTACAAATCATCAAACAATTTTAAATTAAAGATAAAATGCTCAAAGAAAAGAAAAGGATATTGCTAAACAAACAACCCAATTATAGGTATGACTTTGATCACCCATAGGTTTGTTAAAAATGGGTAAACAAGCTAGTTCATGAGCATATATTTCTAAGCTTGTGTATTTTTCTATCATCATTTCGTCTTCCCATTGTTGATTTCCTTGTTGCTTGATGAAAAAGTCTTCCCTAAGTATCCTTTCTTCTTTCCATTGTCGATGCCATTGCTCTTTGATGGATAATTCGTCCATAGGCAATAAAACAATAAGAGGAAAGTTAGTAACTTTTTTCATTGACAATTTATAATGCTCTCTTATTTCTTTTTCTTTTTCTCTCTTTTCTTCCTTCTCTCTTTTTCTACTCTCTTCTTTCTTTTCTTTTTCTCGCTCTTCTTTCTCTTTTTTCTCTCCTTCTTCTTTCTCCTCTCTCTCGCTCTTTTCTTTCTCGTCTCTTTCTCTTTTTTCCTTTGCTTCATTTTCTATGAGTGTTTCCTTCTCATGGACTCCTTTTAGCTTTCTCTCTTGCCTTCCTTTCAATACATCTAATTTTTGCATTGTCCTTTCTTCCTCCTCTCTCAAGTATGAAATGTAGTTCTTGAGGTCTTCATGAGTCATGGGACTTGCATCCCCATTAGGACATTGATGAATTTCAAGCCCATAGCCTTCATATTTGGAACATCTTAGTGTACTTGTCTTTGGCAATGATTTTCTATCAGGATTGTGCTTCCGTTTAATACTAGAAATCCTTCCATTTAGCTTTATAATTCTGGATTCCAAGGCGTTGACGTCCTCTACCAAGGCCTCACAAACACTAGGTGTATCTCTACGTGTCACTCTCTTGGTACATTCAAGTCCTCTAACCAAATGATCATGGTTAGGAGTAGGATAATTTAAACCATATGTTAAACTAGTTCCAAAAGGATGCCTTTGTGGAAACATGTTGCATTACTCAATATTGCTAGTTCCTGTAAGAAAATGTTTGTATAATAAAATATATTTAGGACCTCACCACTCTTCTAAGTGTTTCACTCAAATTCTCCACTCGTATATCACACTTATAGGCTTTTTCTTGAATGTACTCTCTTTCCTTTGACAACTCAAATTCCCTTTAGGGCTTGGCAAAGAACTCCAGTAGCTGAAGCAAAGAGTGGAAAAACAAAGTGAAAAGCGTTGTGAGATCTAAGTCTTGACCCAAGAGGTTAAAGAAAATACAAAACTCTAGACAAAACTTCAAGGAAATTTACAAAGACAAAACAAGAAAATTAAAATAAGAAAATAATAGGACTACCAAAGAGATTTAAAGATGAAAACACGAAGACTCTAAGAGAAAGACTGATTGCAAGTAGATATCCATAAACCATAAATAAAATTGCAACAAAAAGTTGTGTTGAACTCACCTTTTGTTTTGGATCCTTTTTTTTCAATATATATTTGTTTCCTTTTGACTTTGATCCATAATATTTTTTTGTTGTATTTTTTTTACAGTTTAACACAAAAACAAACTAAACAATTTATCCTTCAAACCCTCATACTCATGTAAATCAAAGTAAGTGCACTTGCAAATCCCAAACATAAAAACAAATAATTTCCACGAATCAAATGTAGAAATACACAATTTAAACAGAGAACAAAAAAGAAAAAAATGCAAAATAAAAAAAATCAAAAAAATTGGAAACAACCTTAGAGGTTTTACTCCTTTCAAAATGAAACAAATAAAATTTAAAACAAAACACAAAACAAGCAAACAATGAAAAATTGTAGTTTTTTTTTTTCATATGACAGAAAAATAACATAGAAGAGGAATTCAAACCAGAACCTTGCTCTAGATACCAGATGATATGATCCTATCCAAGAAAGAGTATGACCGTTTCTGAAATTGAATCCTCTAGAGGCACGACACGAATAAATAAGAGAAGAACGTGGAATAAGACAGAGATGGAGGACGCCGCAATCTAGTAGATTGATAAGTCAAGTGAAGATTCGCCACAACGATGTTAATCTTTGGTAAGAACCGGAGGCCTAAGCCAAGAATAAAGAGAATCCTCTCTTTAATGAAATCAAATTCAATATATGACTAAAAGTGTCTACATTGTTTTTGATACCTCTATATATAGGCACATAAGTTTAAGAAAACCTAAGAACCCTATAAGAAGGCCCAAGCCCAAAACATAAAAACATAAACTAATTTATAAAAGAAAGCTCAAAGCCCAAAAAACATAGAACATAACTAATTTATAAGAGAAAACCTAAAGTCTAAAAAATAAACTATTTTTTCTAAAACTATCCTTCAAATGTGCTTCAAGTCATGATCTTTAGATTCTTTAAATTTCATATTGCTTGTAGCATCATGAGCCTTGAATAGTTTTGATCTTTCAATCTCTTGCTCTTTGCCCTTGTCATAGGTCCTTTAAATTGTAAAGGTTTATCTTCAAGTTATTCTTGTATGGAATCTTGGGATAGTCTTCTATCATTCCCTCCTTCTTGAAGAAAATTTTTTCTCAAATTTGTACCACTCGAAGTTTAGGAGATAGTCCTTTATCATACCCCCCTTCTTAAAATGAATTTGTCTTCAAATTCGTCTCACTTGAAGATTCCTTATTAGAAGCTTACTATGGAGCAGGAACCAATGGTGGAGGAGACACAGTAAGAGGGTCACAAACAATAGGAACACTAAAGGTACTAGGAGTGTTAAAAAGATTGGATGGAGACAGAGATGAATATTGACTCTTAAAATAAAGGGAGAACTCATCAAAGGTGACATCTGCAAACACAATAACGGTTAAGAAAAGGAGAAAAATATTTGTATCTTTTGTAATCTTGTAAACCTTAAGAAAACACACTTATGTGATCTAGTAGAAAGCTTATTAAGACCATGAATGAAATTATGAACAAAACATGTAGACCTGAAAACTCTTAGAGGTAAGGGATGAAGAGGTTTATGAGGGAATAAAATGGAATGAGGTATGTTATTCTTTAAAACTGAAGAAGGCATGCGATTAATGAGATAACATGCAGTAAGAATAGCATCACCCAAAAAATGTTTAGGAACCTCTCCATGAATTAAAAGAGTGCGGGTTGTTTCAATAAGATGTCTATTTTTACGTTCAACTACACCATTTTGTTGAGTGGTATAAGCGTAAGAAGTTTAATGCAGAATACCATGAGAAGCCATAAATTGTTTAAAAGAATGAGAAAAATATCCACGACCGTTATCACTGCGCAAAACTCTAATAGAAACACTGAACTGAGTTTTAATTTCATTAAAAAATGATTGAAAGGAATAAAATAATTATGAACAATTTTTCATTAAAAATAACCAAGTACATCTGGAATAATCATCAATGAAAGTAAAAGTATTGAAAACCTAAAGTAGACTTAACGCGGCTAGGACCCCAAATGTTAGAGTGAACCAAGGCAAAAGGGGATGAAGCATCACGTGTGACACTACGAGAAAAGGAAGTATGACTATGCTTGCCTAATTGACACGACTCACACACCAAATGAGACAACTTGGACAAGGCAAGGACAAGCTGCTGTAACTTGGCAAGGCTTGGATGACCTAACTAAGCATGAAGAAGAGAGGGGGACTCTATAACTGCACCAACGTGTGTAGAGGGACAAAGATGATAAAGACCATGAGACTCACATCCTGTGCCAATCAACTTTTTCAAACTCCGGTCCTGTAAACACACAAAATTATTGGTAAAAGAAACAACACAATGAAAAGAACGAGTTTGACGAATGATGGACAACAAGTTAAAAGGAAACCTAGGGACATAGAGAACATTATCAATGGTTATAGAAGGGAAAAGTTTAACAGTGCCAACACCATGAGATGAGACTCTAGAACCATCAGCCAATGTAACAAAAGGTAAAGGGTTAGGAGAGGATAAAGAGAACAAAGATTTGTTACCAGTAATACGATCAGTGGCTTCTAAATAAAAAACACAAGGACTAGGAGAAGAAGATCGAGTCAAACCAACAAAAGATGTACTTGTGTGAGCGACAAATGCAGTGGAACTAGAAGATTCTTGATCCTTATACCATTTGAGAAATTTGTTGAACATAGCAGGTCTATTAGATGAAACAGGAGGAGGAACCCCAATAGACAAAGGTGGGGAAAGATTGGTCTGAACAGCTACAACAGATCGAGGAGGATGACCATGTAATGCCTAACACTTGTTAATCTTATGAGCTGGCTTTCCACAATGTTCACACTCATGTAATGCATAACACTTATCAATCTTGTTACCGAGCTTGCCACAATGTTCACACTTAGGACGCCCTTTCCCCTATTTGCGAGGGCGAGTCCGGTTATCACGGTGAGATGCCAACACAGAAGAATCATCAACAAAAGTAGGTGTATCAATGTTGGGTTGTTCTGGTACATGCAAAATAGTATAATAGGTAGAAGTCAAGGTGGGGACAACCAGGGAACCCAAAATTTGATCAAGAATATGTGAATATTTATCAGCAAGTCTATGTAATGCTCTGAGCATGAAGAACTTTGAGAGTTGCTCGATCTCCGTGGCAAGGTCGAGGGAAGGAGACAATAACTCATTGAACTAATGAAAAAGAGCATGAATTTTGCCCATATAATCCGTCATAGAGGCTTGATGTTTAGAGGAAATAAGATTTGCAAATTTAGAACAGACACCATAGAGACGTTGAGTATCATTGGTGTATAATAACTTGGTATGCTCCCAGATTTGAGCACATTTTTCGTAGGAACAAAAAAGTTCCTTTAACGAAGGATCAAGAGTAACCTTGAGAACCACACATAATTGAGCATCAATGGTTTCCCAACGATCGTCCTCAGTAGGAGTGAGAGTAGGTGCTTTTGGGGCAAGATGATCAAGATACCTTTGACTTTTAAGCCATAATCGAACATCTGATGACCATTTGGCATAATTAGGGCAAGTTAACTTGCCAATGGATAAGTGTACATTAATATAGTTAGTGTAGATGGACGGATCAGACACACTAGAAGATATTTTAGAATTTGAAGAGGCAGCAGAAGACGCCATGGAGGAAGAGAAGAGAAAGGAAAAAAACCCTAAAATACCAAAGAGGTATGATTGAATCAAGACCAGATCTAGAAAGAACAGGACGACACGATTCTAACACAAGTGATCGCTACCAGAGACATTGGGTGAGGCGCTGCTACGCGCAATAGAAAAATGGGAGGAGGCGCGGCTTTGAACGACACGTCAGGGAGCGTTATCCTCCGATGGCCATGATTCTGGCGGTGTTGAGGTCGCTTGGCCGGGGTGATCAAAATCGTGTAGTCGCTGGTTAGAACTAACACTCTAGCATCGGTGCTAGTGGTGGTGACGACGGCGACGACAAAGGCAGAGGTTGCAGCGATAGGGGTGACGAAAAAAAAGGCCAAAAAATACCTTAAGCTCTAGACATCATGTTGAGAATAAAGAAAATAGGGTTTGAGATTAATTGACTAAGGCGTGACCAACCATGACACCTCCATAGAAGCTCCATCAAGAAGGATCACTAGAAGCATGTCTAGAGGAGAGTCTTCTATTCCATCACCTTTATTTTTGTTTTGCATTACTTTAGTTTGAATTCCATAAGTTGGTTTCTATTTGACTTATTTTGGTTGACTTGTTGACTTTGACCAAGATTAGCTTAACTTAAACCAACATGCTAATCTTTGTTTGTCTTGTTTTGTAGGTAATTAAGAGAAAGTAGAGCATGCTAGGTGGCACATGATGATTGAAGCATATAGATGATGTGGAAGAGAGAGGAAAGCGAAAAGCATAAAGTAAAAGCAAAAGTAGACATGTACCTTGTCTCCTTTTGCCTTTTTGGTTTATTCCTTGGAAGGCTACTTGGTCTCCTTCCTCTTTTGGCCTAGAATTCTCATGGAAATGCATCCACCAACCACATTCCCTCCTTTTGGCTGAGAGTTGCTCTAGCTTAGGATATTAGGGTTTGCTAGTTAATCATTTTCATGTTTATGTATTTGTTAAAGGACCCCTATGAACTTCTATTTAAAGGGGGCTCCTTGTCTTGTTAAAGGGTTGATCATTTGATGTTATAAACCTTGTGTTTCAACCACCAATTTCCACGAGCTCTCCTTCCTTGAAGTGAACTCACCTTTGCGTTATCTTGCTTGCAAGTGGCGGCACCATCACTCATCTATAGGGTTTGGTTGGCTTAGATCCCCCCCTATGAGTGGCGTGCTTCATCCATTGCCCATCTTCTATGCTTTCCATTTTATTTGTTTCTTCTTTCATTTTGCTCTTTAAGTGTGGTTAATTCCGTGTGTGTGTTTAAACTTGAATCCAACTCTCTTCTTCCTTTCATGAGTTTGAGAAATGAACCTTCACATCTAGATAGCTTGCTATCTTAATGTCCAGTGGGAATTTTCAAAAAACTTTCTTAAACAACTTCACCATATTCTTAAATCTAAAAGGAAATAAGATAATCCTTCATCATTAATCTCCCTTGTGTATAAACCACACATAGGGTAATCCATTTATAGTAGAGAGATGTACAATTAAAAAGAGAAACTGAAAATAAATAGAGTAAATAGAAAATATTGTTTGATATTGTGATTAACAATATCTAACAATATCTTAATAATATCAAACAATATCTAGCAAGATTGAATAAAAAATAAAATATTAGGATTAAATTAACACTATTGAATGAAAATAGGGACCAACTATGTATTTTAACCTAAAATTTAATTAAAATATTATGACTGAATGTTAATTTTTATTAGTACTAAAAATGATATTTAATGACTTAACAACTTTTTTCAATAAATCATAATTTTTGTTTAAGAAAAAATAGATTGGTCAATTATCTCTATTTTCTTACTAATCAAATATGATTTGTATATTTTTATTTTCTCTCTACATAACTTCTCATTTACTGATTCTACTTCTTGGCACCTTACTTTCTTCTTGAATATTTCTTTTATAGTTTCAGTTTGATACTTGATCTTTGGGCCGAACCCACCTAACTTGACCTTCGGTCAAGGTCGTCCCAACTATACCTTCGGTTAGGGATAACTTGGCTCGACCTTCAGCTTGTGCTGACACGACTCAACCTTCACCCTAACCCGACCCGGCTCAACCTTTAACCCGAGTCGACCCAACTCGACCTTCAGTTCGGGCCAACCCGACTTGACTTATGGCCCTGGCCCACCCTATTGAACCTTCAATTTTGGATGACCTAGCTGAACCTTTTCCCCGTACTAACCTACGTCGACCTTAAGCCTAACATGACCCATCTCGGCTTTCATCCCGATTTGACCCGTCTGACCTTCGGTTAGGGGTGAGCAACAATCAAATTAGGTTAAATTCGGACCCATCCAACCAATCTAGTATAACTTGAAACTATCATTTTACAATTTATATCTGATCATTTCATTTTTCAAATTAATCAAATTTGAGTTTTTTTGGATTTCAGGTTAATGGGTGGGTAATGACGATTTATATACAATGAATAAACGAAGGAGAGAAAAAAGTAATGGAAGATATGGTTTACACTTTAACAATTGAGGATGTTTTCACACATTAGATCACACATAGGTATAGGATATATTTTGAAAGAGTTGAAGAAATTAATACCAACATAAAAGATTTGGTGGACAAGGTAAAAAGACTAACCAAACATCTTATGTTCATCGAAAGCAAAACCTTGAAACAGTGAGATTGAAAACAAGGATGAAGGGATGAACATCATTCATAGTTTTCAAAAGGTTAGGGAACAAATGAAAGGTTCGAAATGAAGATGAAATAGTGACTTTTCAAAAATTAATGGAGAGGGAAAAGTTGGAGTTGAAATAGAGAAGGATATTACCTAAGAGAAGGGAAAGAAGGGAGAGGAGGGTCCTTGTTTGCTTACAATTAGGGTTTTGAGAAAGGAATGAAGGGAGATGATGTGATCCCAAAAAGGCTTATAGCTTTGGGCAATGGCCTGACCCATTTAGTTATTTTTGTCCTTAAATAAATATATGTTTTGTATCTTTTATTTTCAAAACTAATGTCTGGGCCTTTATTTTGTAGCCCAATTTACACTAAATTTGCTATAAGTGTCTTTTATTGGATATGACATGTTGGAAGTCCAACAGATGCCAAATGCTTCAGCTTTATAACATCATGCGTTTGGGCCGAACCTGCCTACAACATTGCCCATTCTTGAATGCAATTGGTGATACAACGTGATGATTATTTGGGCCACAGCTTCACATTTTCGTTCAGCCCAAGTGGCACGTCCCAGCTTGTCTCAACATCTCTTCATCAACACATTGGGCTTGCTACATGCAACCC
>Ga0209389_1003144_pt1 | contig 13141 bp, 9 predicted proteins | sample CowpearedBW_FD_187526 | JGI IMG/M metagenome (GOLD analysis project Ga0209389, IMG submission 187526) | Root nodule microbial communities of legume samples collected from California, USA - Cow pea red BW (SPAdes) (version 2) | ecosystem: Host-associated > Plants > Roots > Nodule | place: USA... | reverse complement strand
GTTTTATAGTAAAATTAAAATGAAATTCACTCAACAACTAATTATCAGCGCTTACACTAATATCCATGTTTCATTCACTTTATTTGGAAGAAATAATCACTTATTGTAGCATGTATATGGTGGAGAAAATGCAGCTTTAACAAATAAATATTAGGAAAGAAGTCAAATACTCATGTGCAATAATACCTTGTCTGAATTTTCCTCGCTTATCTCATCATTGTTGAAATGAGCAGAGCCTTCATTATTTTCTGTCTGAGATGTGGATGTAAAATTCTGATTTCCCTCGAAGTCTGTACTTAATAAGTTACCATTTACCACTCCAGATATGGAGGGATCAGTATCTGAACCCACCAACAGAGATTTTTCAACAGTTAAATCATCTCCAGTTTTCTCAAGTGTCACGTGACTATCATCTACTTTAGTCTCTCTGGCTGCTGTTTCCATGGCTTTCCTTTTTTCTTCTTCTTCTCTTTGTTGTCTTCTCCTTGCCTCTTGCTCCTTTAATTGCTTAAATCTTCAACACAACGAGGAGTACAATCACAACAGATGAAAATAAACCAATGGCAAATGCAATGAGTGTAACTACCTATAACTACTAACCTATCACCAGGTTGTGGCCCCTCTGATGTTTTCGCACTTTGGCTGGCTTCTTCCGCTATTGTGGAATTTAGCTTAGATATTGACTTCTGAACCTGGCTCCGGTCATTTTTTATGATATCATCTGGGACTTGCCTCACAGGATTTTTGGCACCTCCTAACTTTTGAAGCCATACTTGTTGTCCAGTGCTCAATATGTTATTTGTTAACCTACACAACACAAAAAACAATGGGTAAATATAGATATGGGCTAAATAATCAAAACCAACTGTGAGCTTTACCTATACTGACCAGTAAAGGCTAAGACCAGAAGGAACTGAGAGAGCAAAGTAACCAATCATTAATGGAAGGAACTTGGTCAAGACTTGAGAACTTTTCATGTTGGGATCAGTAGGCTGAAAATTGGCACGGAAAATTACAAATAACTCAGCCACCAACGTAAATACAGAGATGCCTTTTAATGTGCAGACACACAAAGTAAATCAACACAAACAGTTTTCTTTAATTCTTGTAGCAGAGGGGAAGGGTTGGGTTACATGACATTGGATGCAAAGTTAATCCGGCTGTATAGCCACACTATGGATACAAAATTGACAAAATTAAAACATAGTGTTAAATTACCAAGCAGCTTGAAATGTGTTCCATTTAAAGCTATAATAGAGAATGGCTAAAACTTTTATAAAGCACAAGTTTCATGAATAAAATTAGGACGCATTTAATTTAATTGTACATGCAACATGATTGACCTGTGATGACTGCATTATTTGGACAGATATGTACTGAGAGACGACCAGCAATACTGGCAAGACCAGATAAGCCAATGTATCAGACCATCCAAGGGGAGGGGCACCATCCTGAAGAAAGAGTAAAGAAAAAAATCACTAAAGCATAATTCACATTTAAATCCACCTAGAATCTGCAATAAATCACCAATAATGTGAACAAAAACCAAAAGAAAAATATAGCAAATATCATACAATAATCTAAAACAATGAGGGCGAATCAAAATAAAAAATGATTTGTTCCACTTGACAAACCAAACATTAACATTCATTCAATTGTTGAATTCGACAAGAGAGAAAGAGAGGTAAATCTTAGTTGGTCCTGAAAAAATATAAGCTCTTCAAGTAGTGCTTAATAATGCGTGCAACGTAAATACACACCTATCCTGCCTTTTTTCATTGGGTAACCACACTTGCGGATCAATGCACACACACCCGCCAGCTTATACTAAAAATATATGCCACAACGCAGTTATTTTAACAGAGTTTTTTCACACGCAAATATTTTACCTAATATACCCTCTGTTATTTGCATACCCCCAAAGGTTGGGGTTTCCCTATATGATCTGGTAACTACTGAAAGAGAGGTTTTCATACAGAAGAGCGGGCACAAAAATTAGAATAATGGATAGTTAGGCTTTCTCCAATTATAAAGAATGAAAACAATATCAAGTTGCCAACATGGTAGAGCCTTAAAAAAGGTGCAAACAGAAAACCACAAGGTTACATAGCTAAATATTTATGACATGAAATTTTACTTTCTAAATGATACACTCACCACAAAAGGAAAAAGCCAAGAGATACCACTGCCATTTTGACGAGCTGCGATTGTAGTTGGACCAGCAAGAGAAGGTATCCAAAAGAAGCCTTCAGTAAGGAGTCCCTTCATATATCAGATCCGACAAATGAATTACATTAGCCATGAAAGGTATGAGTCATTTAAAGAACAAAAAATTCCATATTTAACTATCAAATTAAAAATCAACATCATAACCAGCATACCTCGTCTGCCACATTTGAGAGGGCTCGATATAGCCCAATCCACACTGGTATGGTTGCGAGTGTGGGCAGGCATCCTAGTAAAAAAAGAAGACATTGACAAAAGAGTTACCATCTTCATGTTTTCAAAATTACATAATGCTCATAGTTCCATTTATTAACCTAGGAAACATTATAAGAAAAATTGTTGAAATAACTCAGGATTCAGGAAACGATAGGAATTGTGATGTGAAATCCTTGGAAGGCTCAATTCTCACAGCCAAAAGGAAACATCAATAAACCTTTTGCAGCATGATAGAATGAATACCTGCTAAAGGATTAATGTTGGCTAGTTTATACAATCTAGCAGTTTCAAGTTGAAGTCTCTCCTGCAAGAAGCAATAAATAAATCTTCAAGTTTGAACTATTTTTAAGGAATTCCATTGGTTAAGAGCTTGCAGAGTCAAAAGCTAACATTGTGTTTGGAATCCTCAAAAGTAGAAAATTATTTTATTAGATTCCAAAATAATAAATTCTGTGTTAGGACCAGTGTAGTAAGTATAAAAAAGGGTTTTAACTGATTCAAAATAATTTGATTTTTCGTTTTACAAGGCAATCCAGTAAGGGTAAAATGAATCAGTTCCCACAAATCCTGCTAAATGTGTCAAGATTCATAAAAAATGATAGAAATCCATGGATTTTAAAAATAAAATAAAATCCTATTTTTTATCATTTCAAATACGATTTTTGATTTAGAAATCCAATCAAATACTATCTTTTAACATTCTAAGCACACAGTAAAAGAAGTACCAACAATGGAATCTTATCAAAATTATAGGAGCTTATGCTGCCATGCCCCTCTACCAGTGGCAGAGGGGGGAATAAGGACGGAGTCATGCTTTAACAGTTAAAGTTTTCAGGCAATGCCTAAAAATTTATACAATGGTAGTTCCCACAGTGGTTTAATTGTTATAAACGAGATAGTATTGGAGAAAGTAACACTTCTAAAGGCTAAATACCTGATCACCAGCATACCGCTCCTGGATAGCCTTTATTTGAGGTTGCAAAGTTCGCATAGCTAAGGCAGATTCTACCTGTGAATAATCACTCAGATTTTATTTGACACAAACATGATGAATATGATGTAAGAAAGATCATGATATGAGAATACTATATCCATTACTAAGATTTTTAACGTCAAAAGCAATAATAGTTGGTTCAAAACCACAAAAGTACAAGATTCAAAAGATCATGGAGTCTATTGATCACTGTCAACATACTTCAACAACTGCATACAAACCTGCTTTTTGGTTAGAGGAAAAGTGGCAGCTTTTACAAGAACTGTGAGCAGTATAATTGCAAAACCATAAGCATATGGGACATGCAAAGCAGAAAGCCCATCCTTGAGTACCTGAGAAATGCAAATTACTTCCGCTCAGAATTACTGGACAGCATGTAGAGGCAAAAGTAGACCAGTATGTACTTGTTCTAGAACAACTTTGAGACAAAAATAATTATCTAACTCACATGTAACAGTAAATCGCAAGTAAGCTATGTCCTCGCGTTAATCTTCGTAATACTCTACAACTATAAAGTGCAACTTCCTTTGATTGTCTTTTGCCAAGTTTTTTACAGTCTTGTGAATAAATTATCGTGTATAGTAAGGGGAAGAGTTTACCACATTGGCCATGGTGGAACATGGACAAAAAAATTGACTGAATTTGTCTAATTAGCAATCTCCAATGCATCAGTTCCAACGCTAGAACTTATAGAAGACGAGATTTCAACCGGAACAAAATTACTAAGAAAAAATTATCACCATAAATCTAAAGTTGTTCTTAGCAGTGTCACATTAAGAAGAGCCCAACATAAAAGTATAGTGCATTAGGTAGGAGAGACTCGTCCAATTCAATGTGGGATTCCTAACATTGCCACCATGAGATGACTTCACTCATCCATCAATATTCGGTTTGCACCTTAATCCAGCTCATAGGAAGCTCTTTCCGTGACCCAACACTCAGCAAGAGCATCAATTGTTAGGACTTAAGCATGAGAGGAGAACTCAACCCAAAAAACTATTCCATTAGGTGGGATAGTGCACAGTTTAAATACAATATTAAGTAGCTCATCCTACACAATGTGGAACGCCTATCAGTCGTTCGTTATATGGCCCAGACCTAGACCAGAAAATTACATCACTAGAACAAATGGAAACAATGATATTTCAACAATTCTCAACTACAGCAGCAAATACCACAGACCATCCGCACCAGAAGCCAATCCTACCAACCAATAACAACAACTGCAAACTATAGAGAGCTATAATCTTAATCTTACTTTCCCATTCAATCATGCTAATCAAATTTTCTTCAAACACGGCATTACCTTCTCGCCAATAACAAGCTCCGTCCAGCGCGTTGATAATTCAAATTACAGTTTCGATTTCACGCACGGAGAAAACCAAATCAAAAATCGAAGAGTTCGGTGAGTCAGAGAACAATACCTTGAGAACCGTCTCCATGTAATTAGTGATTCCGGAAAGCCAATCGTTGCTCTGTTTGGCGGTGGCGGAAGCAGCAACCGTGTCAGAAGAAGAAACGGCGGCGTCTGCAATCGTATAAAAAAGTCCCTCCGCTCGACCAAACAGTTCTCTGAGCAAGCCTTCAGCGTCCTCCGGCTCGGGCAAGAATTCGGGTTTGAATCCGAACCGGGCGACGGAGAGGGAACCGCGAAGAAAGTGTCTGGTCGAACCGGAGAAAGCATGGGATTGAGGACGGTTGGGGAGGCGGCTCGTGCTCCGGTTCCTGAACGGAGCAGAGACTATGTTGGGTGCGCAAGGTAACAGAGCAGCTGCCATGGTATTCGGTTCGCAACGAACCGGGCGGTTTGAAGGAGGAAGTAAAAAACCTAGTTACCGGTTTGGTTGAAAGTGAATTTAGCAGGAGCTCTGAAGTGGTAATGGAGTTATGCAGATGCAAAATTATGGAGATTTTGTTGCAGCGCACACCTTCGTTCTTCCCTTTCTTCTCCTCCTTTCTTGGGTTTTAGAAAATCCAAAGGGCCCACCCATATCATATTTCACAACTACAAAAACAAAAATAAAAATAAAAATATCAGACATTTATCGTTAGTGTTCTTACAAATAAAAAAAAAAAATCCTTTTTTCCAAACTATAATTGATGTACATCGGAACCCAATACTTTACCACCTTTGCAACGTGACAAAAAAAAACAATTTAAAATGTAATATTTTATTTATTGTTCTAAAAATCTAATCTAAGTTAGATATATGGAAGCACTGATACACCGGCAACAAAAGTCAAAAAATTACGCGTATGACTTGAGCCCCTCATTAATCTGGGCTTATTTGCATAGTTTCTACGTGGATTGGGCTGACCCCAACCCAATTGAATCCATGGTATGACGATTTTTCCTCCTACACCCCAATTTTTTCTTTATGCACCATAATTGTTGCTATAGTGATTGGATGTATAATTTCAGTAGAACTCAATTTTCTTTTCTTGTTTTCAAAACAACAAAATTTTTTCTTCAATTTTTTTTATTAAAACTGGAAAAATTAGCAGGATATTTTCTCTAGCTTTAATCATAAAAGTTGAAAATCTTGTATTTTTTTGAAAATATTATTATGTATCAAATTAAAATGATTAAAAACTCAACTCGAAACAGTTATGAATCCGTGTTGGAAAAGTGCGTTTTTGATTAAAGCAGTAACTAAAGCATTTTGAAGTGATAAGAGAAGATAGGAACATGAGGTCGAAACGGCACGAATGAGAAATATCTGAACTTCTTCATTCAGACATCATATTCCAAACAAAAAGTGTTGGAGTGAGTAAGCTCTGGAAGTTTCACAATGGCAGCAACCATAGCAGCAACCATGGCCATAGTAAACACCAAGAGCCTAAACGTTCAACTCCCACCTTCAAAACCCACCCTTTCTCTCTTTTCCCATCTCAACCTTCCAAAGGGTCTAACCTCCACCGTTAACGCCACCGTGTCAGCGACAACATCATCCATAGCGGGCACTGCAATCGCGGGGGCAGTTTTTTCCACCCTCGGATGCTGTGACGCGGCTTTTGCGGCGTCGCAAATAGCCCAGATAGCGGAGGGCGACAACCGTGGGCTTGCGCTGTTGCTGCCGGTGGTTCCCGCCTTGGCGTGGGTGCTGTTTAACATTCTGCAGCCGGCGCTGAACCAGGTGAACCGCATGCGGAGCAGCAGAGGGGTCATGGTTGGGCTTGGGCTTGGGCTCGGCGCCTCGGGCTTGGTGTGGGGCCCGGAAGCGTCAGCGAGTGAGATGGGTCTGATTGCGGATGCTGCGGATGCTGCGGATGCTGCGGCGGGCAGTGACAACAGGGGTCAGCTTCTGCTGTTTGTGGTTGCACCGGCGATTGTGTGGGTTCTGTACAACATTCTGCAACCTGCACTTAATCAGATTAACAGAATGAGATCAAAATAAGTATGGGAATGGAAATTTGTATCGCTTTTTTCATTGTAACTTGTATCTACCTCTCTCTATGTATAAAAATTATTTATCTATGTATCAATCAATGTTTAATTCCTTTGATTTCTTTTACTGACAAGCGAGCACACTGTTTTTGGTTTGAGAATTTTCTTTCTTGAACTCGTGTTAAACATTTACTTAACATGTTAAGATTTTCAGAGAAGCTGGTAGATGTAGAGTCTTATGGTGCAAATACGTTAAGATGTTGGTGCAAATTCTTTAATGTTAATTTCCTTGCTTGTGTGATAATGAACTTCAGTAAATCTTGTTTAATAATTTCTTTTATGTCGTGGTTGATATCTTTATCTGAAACTTTCAGTTTTTAACGTTAATGTTTATTTCCACCAAGGTTTCTTTTGAACGTTAATGTTCTTTCCATAATACCATGAATAGAAGAAGAAAAAAGTTAATGAAGAGACAGTCAACTAAAAGAACATGATATGATTGCCAAAAAAAGGTACAATCAAAATCGTAAAATCTAGGCATACGAGGAATTTGTAGTAACATACATATTATAGTAGTAATATATCACACTGTTCTCATAATTATAATTAACCTGGATCGTGACACAAGTCAACAAAGAACAATTTGGCTCGTAACATAAATGGCCAACTTGCTCAGTAAAAACGCTTAAAAAATGCCAAAATACCGTCGTTTTGGAACGGCAAGAAAAAAAGTGAAAGAAGCTAAGCTATGTAAGGACACAACAAAAACGAACAAAAATACCACAGTTGTGGTTAGTGTCCTTTTACTTTTCTTCTGCTCGAAGGTGTTGTTAATCAGCCAGGCTGTCTGGGACAAATTCCTGGGACTGGCTTTCAGAGGCTATTATTTTAGCCTTCTTAAACCAGCTTGAGCTTCTGAGAACGTCATCGATTGACATTCCTTTTGTTTCTGTCAAACTGCACAAACAATGGTTTCAGACTCGTCTGCAATGTTAATTATGCAACATGATTCATGAATGATGATGAACCACAAAACAAAAAGAGACATCCCGAAAAACTTTTGTTGTCAGCAATGATGCAGAGATGAAAGCATGCAAACCCAGAATTTAAAATTAACAATTTTGAGCGGCATAGTTTCCACTTTTATGTCACGGATTATCATTCTTCACCAACATTAAAATGCCAAGTAGGTGAACTTCGCAGCAAATATTGGGAATACCCTGCTCAAGCCATAATCCATGAGATGTGAATGGCTCAATTGATTGTGAATAAACCATTCATTTAAATACAAATGTGTACGATGAACTAAAATAAAAATGAAAAGAAAAAAAGTATTTTCAAATACCCTCAACAGCTCTTATTTATTCTTTTGACATGTAAATTGCAATATAAATAAGGCCCAGAGAATATAGTCAGAGTAATTCTAGCTATACTATGTTTACTTTAACTGAAGATAACGTTATTGCTCAACTATAAGTTCAGGTCAGAGTTAAAGTCATTGTCACATTTATTATTAAAACGTGAGTTTCAAGATTTGATGGAATAGAATTCCTCGTGTCCAAATAAATTTAAAATGATAAAAAAAATAAGGGTAAGAATGGTAGCAGAAAAGAGAGAGAGCCACGATTTAATTTTTTGCTGAAAATTGTCATTCAAACATGCAAACGACTTGTAGCCAAAAACAAGAGACAAACGACTTTGCCAACTTACATCATCATTCAGCAGAAATAATTAACTTACCTTGCTTTTGAGGAACTTCTTCCACCATTTTCCGGACTTTGCCCTCCATATGAACCTGATAAAAAAATGAAAGAAATTGATTCCAGATTGTCTCATCACTATTTTCATGAAGAAACGAGATAAACTGAACATAGCCATATAAATCTTTAATTCAAGCTTGTCACCGACGCCAACATCAAAATTCAAAAAGCATAACAGGATAAATGTTCTAGAGGAAAACAGTACGATACACAAAAGTAGTTAAACTGATTTTAGTACCATAGTCTTAACAACCAAGTGAGATAGCAAAGCTTTCCTAGGTAAACACAAGATAAGAAAAACCAGTGGTTATCCGAAATGTCCTGAGTACTATGTAGTCGTCAGAAAAAGAGTTTCCAGAACAAATGTATAGGAAAGTGGTGAGCTACAAATATACATCAACTATGTTGCCTTAAACATAAAAATAACAAAGTAATAACTTAAGAACATAAAATATTCTCAAAATTAGAAGGGAAAATACAAGCTTTCCTCAACTTTAGGAATTACAACATTTTCAACCTTCATAAATATGATAATGTGGATATTTCCAGATCCTGGAACAAAACATGTGAGGAGTAACAGTTGATAACCAAATTCCAAAGATCAATTAAAAAAGTTAATCCCAACCAACTCAACAGAAACTCACTTATCCACTCACCCCTTACAGATTGAAGACTATTTTATACCACATTTCATCAATTTTATTAAAACGTAAAGGCACACATATTTAATACATATATTTCAGTTACCATCTACGTGAGAATCTATACCTGAACTGCTATCTCCATCAGACAATAGTGGATTATCTGATGGAGTTCTGGTGCTGGCACCAGAATTACCAACTTCATTGTCAGAGCTGCTGCTGCTGCTACTATCATCCTTGAAAATTGCTCCTGATAACAAGCTCTTCTTTTGTGGTGTTTTACCCACAACTCCACGAACATTATTCCCGGAAGCTTTTCCTGCTTTACTTTGAATCCTTTTTGTGGAACCTTCCAGCTTTGAATTTGATACAGGAACATGTTTTCTTTGTTTCTCCAAATCCATTTTTTTCTCAGAAGCTTTGACACGAGTCTTTTTGTTTTCTTCAATCACAGTCCTGTTACCAGACACTTTTGAATCTTGTCCACTCCTGTGTGCATTTGGTACCTTCTCCCCAGGGTGAATCCTTACATCAAGCTCTTCCTTTGATGATAATTTCAGTGAGGAGCTTAAATCCTTAGCATGAGTTTGTCCATTTGTTGATTCAATTTGGTGAATTTTATTTCTGGTCATGGTCTCAATAGCTTTCATCTCTGTTTCATTCAACTTGTCAACAAGCATGACATCTGACAAATTAGCTTCACCTGGCTGTTTCCGGGATAAAAATTGCTCGTCAGCATTAACCTTTAAAGTTTTAGAAGGTGCTTCCAAATTATCATCATCTTTCTCTCCGGTAGACTGTGTTGAAAGCTGCACTGCATCAGAAGGTTCAAGTTGAACGGAGTCTTTCTCCGGTTCCGTATTTGTTTTGCATGATTTCTTAGAGGACTTTGTGCTTGCAGAGTTAAGTTTCTTTGTCACTGCAACTGAAGATTTGGCTTGTGTTTCACGGTCAGAAGATGATGGTGAATTCTTACTATCACCTTGATCTTTCAAAAGCATATTTGACATACTCTTTGAGATAGAACTCTGTTTGTCATTTGACTTCTTTCTCTGTCTCTTGCCCGTGTGTTCAGCACTCTCAATGTTAAAGTCAATTTCCTTATCAGAAGTCCCATGCATCTCCTCCTGCTGTATTTTTCCACCTATTTGATTTAAAGGGTTCTCCTCCGTCTCTGTATTTCCTGATTTAGGATCACAATTTGTTGCACCAAGGGACTTCATAATAACAGTTTTACTCTCAGAAGCATCCACATGCTGAATACCTTCTTTAAACGGGGAATCTCCACCTGAATTCTTATCTTTTTTCTTCTTCTTCTTTTCCTTCTTCGATTTCCTAGATTCAGTTGTTCCATTAACATCCACAACTTTTGAAGTCACATTTAATTCTCCAACTTTTGCATCTGAGTTGTCCTGGTTGGATGGTGTGGACTTATCTAACACCATTAGCTTAGGATTATTTTGTGGTGATAACTCTCTTCCTTCCTCAGCTCCTTTAATCTGACCAGCTTCATTTTTATCATTATCCTCAGTCAGCTCCATATGATCGACAACATTAGCAGGGTGTTCTATTATTTCAATATCAGAATGGTTGTTATAGTTTCCTGTTGTTTTTTCTGTAGTTTGAATGTCTTCTTTGCATGCATCGGTTCCAGTCTCCATGTTGTCAATAGTAGTTTTGCCCATAGTCATATCTGGTCCAAAAATAAAAAGAGATCAGTAATAAATTTTCAGTATTCTAAAATAAATTTCTTTTATTAATTTGATCTCAATAATAAATAAAAAAATAGCAAACTAATCTTAACATGGTACAAGTTAGCACGAATAAGGCTGGAACTTTACTATGTTCACCCTTTCCTCAAGTAGTATCACCTTTAGAGAGAGAAATTTCCTCCTGATCACCCCTTTGAATGCTGGAATGATCTTCTTCTTCAACGTTCCTGGAAGAAGTAATTAAAGGAGTTTCATGAGGATTTGATGAATTTTTCTTCCCTTTCCTCCTCCGACCCAATATAGTTCTGAGTGTATCATTGTCACTAAATTTTTCAGCTGATGATTGGTCATCATTACTGTTTTTAATCTTCTGTAGGTCCTCCAAATCATGATGAGAAGAAATGTCTACATTAAAATCATTAATCAACTTGGCCCTGGGCAAACTTTTGTCTCTACTTTTCTCTTTGCTACTCTTCCTCTTTTTCTTTGTAGGAGTTTCTGCATCTAAAATGTCTCCAGTTACCTTATCATCCTTGTATTCAACACCATACCTATAGTTTTCATTCTTAAGTTCAAACTGATCCTTCAATTCTTTCCTTTCCTCATGTGCTTCATCAGACTTATGCGCTTCATCCTTCTGAGCAGCCGTCTCCTCCTTGAAGATTTCTTTAGAATCATCGGACAAAGACCTCTTCCTTTTCTTATGCTTCTTATCTGCACTAAGTTCAGGTTCTGAAGCTTCTTGCAATGACACAGCAGTGTTAATGTCATTCTTAGTGTTACTATTGTTGCAATCAGTATGCATATGCTCCTTCAAAACATCAATTTCCATAATTACTTCCTTATTTGCATTCTCCAAAGTTTTAGCTACAACCTCAATATCCTGCTGAATTGCACAATCACCGAGCCCAACAACAGAAGCATCACCTACATTTAAAGTGTCATCTCGAAATGCGTCTTCTTTTTTCCTTTTACCTTTACGTTTTCTACTCAAATCTGATACAGATTTACTATTTCTCTCCTTGCGTACAACACAAACACCCTCAATGCTTTTATTGGTTCCATCAACCTCATATTCCATAGCTGAACCTGGAAGATCATTATTTTCGACAGATGATTTAACACCTGTATCCAACTTTTCAGCAGCTCCTTTGCCACTATGTTGTGAAACACAAGGACTACGAACAGGAACTTCTGCATTCTCAACTGGTTTCTTCTCCAACTGCTGCAAGTTGAAATTGCCAAAGGTGGACACCCCCTTGGACGGAGAACAGATACCATTATCACCACGACCAGTCAAAGCATTACTTACAATGCCGAGAGTGGCCACCTGGTAATTCCGAGAACACTCCCTCACCACAGTAGCATCCACACTGACCAACCAACTCTTGAGGGTACCAGTAAAGGCACTTCTCACAGGCATTGAATCTACAAGGTGATAAAAGTGCCCCTCGCGCTCAACCTACATCAAATTAAATAAAATTGGATTGTAAGCAAAAACAATACATAGTGAAGAAAACAAAGCGTGACTTGAACAGAAGAATATGAAATACCTTTATCCCATTAATCTGAATTTGCCCTATTTGGGGAAAGCATGAGGGGTGTTCCAACAGAATACTCCCTACATGCAATTCAAATAATTCAAACAAAAGATCAGCAATGTAAACTAACAGTGAATAGTGTTACATTAAAAAACAAATAACCAAAATCCATGGATTGAGAACAAAAACTGTTAACAAGAGAAACATTTAAAGGGCATAACCAAAAAACAATGTCAACAATCACTGTCTAAAAATTGAAGAGAAAAATGATTACTTTTGAGGTCAGCGACAGTGTCGTCGTAGGCAACGAGGAGCGCGAAGCGGGTATCGAGGTTTGTGTCTATGTAAACGACGTTGGTGTTGTGAGTGGCCATGTTCGTTCATAGGCTCGTGTTTTGTTTTCTCTTCTGAGGTTTATGGCGCCTCGCCACAACTCTCTTCAGGGTATTAGGTCATATTATTTTCTCCATGAACTTTTATATATATATATATATGCAAGGAAATTCTTTTTTCCGAAATATCAATTTTATCTTTTAAATATAATTATTAAATTTTAAAAAATTGACCATTATTTTTACAAATTTTTTATAAAATCAGATATCTCTATTTTTTCTCTTTTTCTTTTCTTCTTTATTTATTAATAATTATTTTTTTATCTGTTCTT
>Ga0209389_1003143_pt1 | contig 13141 bp, 8 predicted proteins | sample CowpearedBW_FD_187526 | JGI IMG/M metagenome (GOLD analysis project Ga0209389, IMG submission 187526) | Root nodule microbial communities of legume samples collected from California, USA - Cow pea red BW (SPAdes) (version 2) | ecosystem: Host-associated > Plants > Roots > Nodule | place: USA... | reverse complement strand
TAATGTGAAACAAATTTAAAGAAACTTGGTTTTATTGAAAATATATAATAAAAATATCAATTTGAATAAAAAAATCAAATTTAATAAAAATATTTGTATAACATTTTATAATTTTTGTTTCAATTTTGAGGGGGACGAAATTGCACAATTTTTACAAAAATTGGGACTAAATTGAAACAAAAGATAAAATACAGGGACCAACTTGAGAATGAGAAAATGACACCTCCCAAATAGTGACATGTGGCACTGTCACTGCCACGTGGCACGATGTCAGCTTGACACGTGGCAAAATTTTAATTTTTTAAAAAAATTTTAAAAAATTAATAAAAAATAAAAAAAAAATTCAAAAAAAAAAATTCAAAAAAATTCAAAAAATTCAAAAAATCCAGAAGCTGACACGTGGCACCCCATTTAACACCGTTTCTCCACCACTAACGGAAAGGATTTGATTGGGTCAAATTTCCCAAAATAGGGACCAGATTGAGATAAAAAATAATTGAGGGACCAAATTCAAATTTTGCTACGAAAATGGGGACTAAAAGTATAATTTAACCAAGAAACAATTATGAGGATATGCAAACTGGCTCATTCTACCCCATCTTTTTCCTGCACGGATTGCGGTTTATACAGGATGGGCCTAAGTAGGTCAACGAATATTCTGCACTTTTTCTTATGAACCCTCGGGCCTATTAATAATGAAATGGTAATTTAAATTAAGAATGGGGTTGAATTGGCTATATAAAATTTTTCGAAAGCTTAAAACTCTTTTTCTTTAAATCAATTAAACCACAAAATTTGAATGCAAAAGTTGTGGGACAACACATTTACAACCGATAAAAAATAAAAACAACAGGTTGATCTGTTCATATACTACGAATCAACAAATTAAAATTTCAACACAATCGGCTCAAATACTGAAAAATTATGCAAAATGCAGAATTCTCGTATCTCACTCTAACAACATGCTTTCTCACCAAAGATTCGTTCCAAAAAATATTTCTAACAAGATTACACTACAAGATAACATAGAAACGTATGAAAACACAACAAAGATTGATTTACTTGATTTTCTTGAGATTTTGAAGTGAGCAAGATGAGGGAAAGAAAATTGGACAGTTGCTTTTATACTAGTTCACTCAATCACAGAGCTATATCCAGTTTACCAAGACAACTTGAGTCTAGTTTCCACTGTCACTACAAAAAATCTTGTTAAATACGGTAGTTATTTGTGGTATAAAATAGCGCTTATGACCGCTGTATTTTTTGCCGCCACAAGGTATAATACGGCAGTTTTATTCGAAGTGCCGCAACACCCGCCATTTAATGCACTACACAAATAATGGCAGTTCAAATTGTCGTATTCAATGCATAAATAATGGCAGGGGAAACAGTCGTAATGTGTTTATTTTAATAGAAACCAGTGCGCAAATAATGGCAGGTTAAACTGTCGTAATACTTTCACTTAAAAACAATTCTAATGCTAAAAACGACACTTAAAAATGTCAATACTTGCATTATACTGAAATGAAATACAACGTTTCAAACTATCGTAATTTGAATGTAAAATACTTTTTTTCAAATCTTATTTATTTAACCTGTTTTTCATAAAATCATAAAAGGTAAAAAAGAAAATATCAGAGATAATTTTTTTATCACATTTTCATTCATAGTTCATATAAAAAAAGTCATTTATCCAACATCCAAAGTTTGCATGTTGAAAACCAAAACCAGAAAAAAGAAATCTTTGATCATTATAATACACACTCCTATAGCTTACACCAAAAAGAATATCCTAAATTTCTATAGCTATTTTGTAATGTCGCTATTGGAAATTACTTAAGTAAAATAAATAAATACTAATTAAAATTCAAGCGTCATAATTTATTACTCCCAAACGCGGGAAATTTTTAAAAATTCATACAATGTGCTTAAAAATCAAAAGTAATACATCCATAAAATATAATCGTTTACAAGTTCTCAAAATTAAAATAACTGAAAATTAAACTTATATATAAATATAATTCAAATCCCATGCGAGCCCTCTCTTTGTCTCTAGATATCACTAGCATCACTTGGAATATCGTCTTCTCCCGCGTGACAAGTCACACGATCATCGCCAAATACAAATGGAAAGGGTTAGCTCAAAAACAATTATCATATAATTTGATATAATAATAATTCACCCAAACTACTTTAGTCTAGTTAATTCTTGGCCAAGAACCCTATTGCCCCAAGATTGTCCAACCTGTAAGTCACACACATAATTGACCATAGACTCAAGATATAAGATGCTTCCACGAACCTGCCTATTCGTGGTCCTGCCTCTACGAACTTCCCCACTCGTAGTCCAACTCTACGGACCTCCCCGCCCATAGTCCAACACATGTGATCCAATAACTACGAAACTCCTCACTCGTAACAACTTTCAACTGTGAGCACGGAACATACGAACCTCCTCGCTCGTATCCCCACATGAGAGCATCGTAATATGAATCTCCCCGCTCATATTATCACGTGTTCCAATACTGGCCATGAACTTACCCGCTCATGACACAATTAGCATCTCCTGATCAGTCTCAAATCATAATAAACAAAAGCAAGAAAAACAATTGGCTACAGCGCTATCACTTGACGCTGTCTAAGTGCCGCTAGGCGATATTCATGCGCAGACCGCTTGGCGGAAACGTCTCACAGCCAGGCACTAGACACACTCCAGAGCCTATGTTTCACGGCTATTGCCTGGCGGCCACCACTCACTGCCAAGTGCTCCTTGCTTTAAGAATCTCTCTGACCCCCTTATAGCCTGCTGACCTTTCCCACACCGCTAGGTGCTATACCATTAACGTGCTAGCTACTGCTTTAGCATCCAACCAGTTGGATGTCTTCAAAAACTCAGTGATATGCATCTAACTAACTATTTACAGGTCTATATTTGACAACTTAACTCAAGGTTACAACTAAGATATTTTGCATTTCAATAATATAAGTTCGCATATACATATCCATTTACACTTATGCCAACACTTAAAATTTACCATCAACCTCATTCCCACATGAATCCAATTACAATATCCAATTCCCAATCACAATCCTTATGTGGTAATATTCTGAATACCTCAAGCCTACACCAACGATTCGTTTACCCAAAACATTGGCTCCCAACCCCTTTTCAATTTGTATGTGCTACGTCCAACTCATGGTTTCACCTTCAACCCTATTTTAACCCCCCTCTTATACCCCCTGATTCACCTTATAATATTTATCATTTGTAGGATTTTCACTTACCCTCACGGAACCAAAAACGCGCACAAATAGTCAAAAACTGTAGTAGTCGGTCTAGACCGACTACTCGAGCATATCTGGTAAGGTTAAAGCCCAGGCCGACTACTCCAATAAACTTAGCGAAAATCGAAGCCCCCGCGTTCAATAGGTCTCAAGGGCCTGGGTTAGGGCCCAGGCCCACTCATGGCCCAAACTAGAGCCCAAGTCAAGGCCCAGCCTATGAAATGGTCAAACGTCATTAATGCTCTATAAATACACGTGGACCCCATCATTTAAAGGTACGCATTCATTAATCACTGATTTTGACTCTCTAAGAGCTTTGACTGACTTGAGCTTCGAAGACTCTCCTGCAGGTAACCCCCCCTGGGTTCAAGCCGACATGTATCGACTGGGAAAAGGCCAACTAAGGAGATAGCGGACTACGTGATAAGGTGACGCTTGTGCCTAACCTATCTTATTTGTTCTCCTGCAGGAACAGTTTTCAATAATACAAATTCTAATTTATCAACGAATGTTACTGGCATATTTTATCAAAGGATTCATTATCGACGAATATTTTTCTTAGAAATTAAAATTCCAAAATTTGTTCATAAATTTGGTTTTAGTAGTGGATTTATTTTTATCACGAACATTTTGTTGGTAATGACAAAAATTCTTATAGTGGTGACTTGTAGATGTTTAGAGATTCGAGCTTTAACGAGTAACTTACGGATGTTTAAGGATTTGAGCTTGGAATAACTTAATAATCATCATTGGATATGTTCGATCCAAGTATATGTGAAATATAGTAAAATAGAATACTTTTATATATAGAATGTGCCTTGTTAAAAGATTACTTGTCAAAACCCAACTTAGGAAAAAGAGTACACATTTCCTCACAATGTTTTAGTTTGTGCATTTTGAACAAAGGAAGCTAGGTGTCAGACTAGACTAGCTCTTTGATAAGGTCCTTCATCTTGTAACATTCCTTAGTTGTATACCCCAAGTTTTGGTGGTAACAACATCAATTGTTGAGATTAGCAAACTAGGATTTTTGTTTAGGCTAAGGAAGTCGTATAAGCTCAAGCCTGTAGGCTTCTTGAAGGATTAGTGAGGAACAATGTATAGTTATCATATTTGCTAACATGTTCTCATTTGCACTACCAAAAATATCGTATTTACCGATGTATATATACCGAGGGGTATATATCCGTCGGTAAGTGACCTTTACCGACGGATATCCATGGCTGCCATTACCGAAGGATTATCCATCAGTAATGTCTGTATGAATTTTTCTTCTTAGTTACCAACGGATTAATCCATCGATAATGTCAGTATGAAATAAAACACTTATGCACCGACGGTATTCGCGTCCTTACCGACGGATGATATCCTTCGGTAAAGTTTGCGGTCATATCAAATCGCATTTCACTTTCCTTATCCCCAAATTTCATTTCTTCCTCAAAACGCGAATCAAAAACCTTGTCGCTACTGACTGTGGGTTTGAATTGTCGCTGTCGTCACCTCGTCGCTGCCACCGTGGGTCTGGGTTCCACGAGCCAAGTTTGTTGTCGATAGAGGAAACATAGGGGCTCTGTATTCTCGCTAACCACCGTGTTCTTCGACCCTCACCGTCGTTTTGGTGAGTTTAATTGATTTTGGTTCTTGCAATGTTGATCGTTGCTACTTGTTCTTACATGGTTCTTTTCATTTGTAAGGGATAGTATTCAGTCTTCTCACGTCTGTTGGGCCCATAACACTGATCTTGTGGTGTGTTTGCGAGATATTGGAGCCATTGTAAGGTGTGACCATTTATCCCTTTCTCTCTATATTTTAAATTCATTAATTGGTTCTATTTTTGGTTTGATTGTAATTGGTTCTGTTTTTGGTTTTATTATTGTAACATCTCTACTGAAAATTACTTATTTAAAATAAAGTAATAAGAAAAGAACATCAAACGTCAGATCTTTTGTTATTCCCAAACGCGGGAAAATTCAAAATATCTTTAAACGCCCCAAAACCATTTAATAATAGTAAATAAGATTGTTAAATTTTTTCCAAAATCCAATAAAATAACAAGAACATAATAATTTCCTAGCTCTAACCCAAGCTAGCCCCTCTCTCGGTCTCAAGCGTTAGTAACATCACCTGTATCATCAACTGCTCCCGTGTAAAGGATTATACGATCATCGCCAAACACAAACAGAAAGGGTGAGCTCAATAATAAAAGAAAGTACATCAATTAAGTAATGTAAATACACCTAGTTATATTATTAAATTTAGACCTTGGCCAAGTCCTTAATACCCCAAGGCTTTTAAACCATCAAATCACATAACATAGTTAGCCATGGACTCAAGATTTATGATGCTCACACGAACCTGCCTGCTCGTGGTCTAGCCTCTACGAACCTCCCCGCATGTAGTCCTACTCTACGAACCTGCCCGCCCGTAGTCCAACACATGTGATCCACCAGCTACGTACTACCTCGCACGCAACATCTCTCAAATGTGAGCACAGAACATACGAACCTACCTCGCTCGTATCCCCACATGAGAGTAACTGGGTATGAACCTCCCCGCTCATACCCGCTCATGGCACAACATCTCCTGATCCACATCCGCATCAATTTGTACAACCCATGTAATACCCGAGGAATTTAAATAATTAAATAAATAATTTAATAAATGCGGGTAGTGAAAGCCTTATGGCAATTAATGCTAACCTTCATGACGTGGAAAAGTGCTAGCTCAAGTGGTTGAGAGTACTTGATTGTGTAAGTGGACTTAGGTTCAAGTTATATGTATGCCGATTGTGTGTTATTTAATTTTTATTATTTTTATATGATGTGTTTGGGCATCATAAGTAAGTATATATTGTTAGATGTATAAATATTATCACGAAACATGAATTGGGTGAGTTGGTTGTGCACTTACCTTGTGATTGAATGGTTGTGGATTCAAACCTTAGCCTGAACAAAATAACTTTCTTTTTGTTAAAACCTACTTTGGCATGGATGTGAAGACACACAGAAACCCTAGGGGGCAGATAAGAAGGGCTGGAGAAACAACTCCTTGAATGCCAATTAAATCCATCTTAAAGGCAATTATCGTTTTTGCCTTCATCAAGACTTTTGAAGGCATAATTAAGAGAGAACTAGAGAGAGAGAGAACTTTAGAGGCTCAGAAATTGTGAGCATTGAGAGGGGGAGAATTATGGACGTGTGGCTGTCTTGGGAGGTTCATTGCAGTGGCTTGGAGCTAGTTTAAGGGGTTCACGGTGCCAACATCAAGAAGGCAATTTAGCTTTTGTCTTGGGCAAGTAATATCTAGGTTAGGGGAGTTCTTAATGTGTGTTTTAATTCTATTATCGTATGAATATGTATTCGGGATCATGCTTGATGTGTAGGATCTTGCCATTCCCAATCTTTTTCACGTTTCTGGATTTTTTTCCAGAAATCGCCAGGCGGCTCATGTGATTAAGACCAATTTTCTGGATTTCCCCATGACCGCCTAGCAGCCGAAGGCGACCCGCCAGGCGACGTATGCACTGTTGGCCATTTTCTCTTGTTGTTTGGTTTATCAGTGGTGTGGTCGTGTTTGAATTGAATTTTTATTGTACTTATACGATTGGCATGACATAACTGACCTACAATTTTTAAATTGGTGGAAATTTCATGAACTCTTGAATGAAATTTGGATTTGGATTCATGTTGGGGTTGGACATAATTAAGCTTGAATTATGTATATGATTAATGCACTATTTTATAGAATTGATGTTAATATGAATAAAGTATAAACTTTGTCATATGCGAACATGTGAAATTATGTCAGCTTGAAAATGGGTACTGTGGTTGGAGTGTTTGGGAATCAGGGCTGAATTGAAATAAATCTGGGTAGAACCCAATTGGTCAAGCACCGCCTAGCGGCACTTGGGCTGCCGCCAGGCGACACCACAATTCTGCTGCTCATTTTGAGTGTTGTTGAAATTGCGTCTATTGGGTGTGATGCTGGATAACTTGGTTTGTATGTTAGGAATAAGTGAGGTAGTGAGGTGCAGGAAACTTAAGCATCGAATATCAAAGGATTACGTATGAGTATCTGATAATTGGGATACATGTTTTAAACTACATAAAGTTGTATGCCGAACATGATAAGGGACTGTATTTAATTGGAAGCTGTAATGAGATACCACGTGTGGTTGATTAAATGTTATGGGTTGGTTAATTGGTAATGGGAGAAATGTAAAGTAGAATGTACCATGGTTGTTTAAGGAGATCGAATGCTATTAATTGAGAAGCATGTTAAGTGAAGTGTGTAAAAGTGCAATTCAGTTGTTGTAAATATGCCTGGAGGAATGAGACTGACGTTAAGAAGTGGTATAGATTGGATGTTTCGCTGTTTGTGTTGCTTTAAGGTGTATGTGCAATATTGACAATTATTGTGGCATGATTGAATAGGTGCATTGGGATTCAATCATACTATTATAACTGGATGATTGTAAGTGTATTATGATTTGCATACTGTGTATTTTGGGTCCTTTAGGATCTGATAAAAATGCCAAAAACCAGTAGCATTGCGCTACTGGTATGGTGCCTGGCGGTGCGAGGCGGCCCGCCAGGCGATAAAGTTCCAAAATAGTGGCAGTTGCCGCTGTCTGCGCGGGGCGCCTAGCGATAGGGTTGGGTCCTCCAGGCGGTGACGGTGTGAAGGGACTACTGGATGGCGCGTGGCACTTGGCAATGTAAGATGCCAGCCAGGCGGTCTGGAACCAGATTCTGCCTAGCGGCGTGAGAGGCGCGCCAAGCGATTTTGATGCAGAGTTGGTGCGCGAGGAGGATTTCTACACAACTTTAGGTGATGTTCTTAATGTGACGCTTTGGTTGGGGCCCCAGTTACGAGTGTATCTTGTATTGGGATAACACATGGCCACTCTAGGTTGTAGCCTGGTGGTTTAGGAAGTTTAGTGGAGTGTGCGAGATCGTGGCTCGTACGGCGAGGTTTCGGATTATTGCCCTCTTCAGTGCATTTGATAGAGTTTTGGTAGTCTAGGAACAACTACAAACTTATGTTCGTTTTGGGGAACTCTAGTTGGTGTAGCAGTGAGAGGTCATGACAAATTTATTCCCACGTGTAGACTATCAGGTGGTGGCCTGTAGTCGAAGGGGCGAGTAGACACTCGTGCAGCAAAGATCGATTATTGACCTCACCCAAAGGGTGTAGAAATAATAGACGTGTAAATTAAGGGTTGAAAGTTGAGGAACTAAGGACAAAGGGGAAATACTAACATGGGTTATAATCTTGAGATGTTGTGTTTATTGTCATATTTTGTTGGTTTATTTAAATGAGCTCACCCTATCTGTGTGTGATTGGCGATGATCATGTAACTTGTTACATGGGAGCAAATGTTGATGCAGGTGAGCATCTGGATGGTTAGAGGCGAAGTGGGGGAAATCGCTATGGGAATTTCAATGGATTTTATTTTATGAGAAAGCTTATGGATTATTGTATTCACTTCATAACTATGTTACAATTGTAATACTTTAATATTATGGTTTTATTTGGTTTATTGCGCTGTATTAAATACTTCAAAAATTTTCCCGCATTTTGGGAAAGACGTTGAGAATAAATGAGGTTGTTTTTATTATATTTAGTTTATTTTATTTTTTAAATAAGTAATTTTCGGCTAGGACGTTACATTTGGTATCAGAGCCGTGATTTCAATGATTCATGGGATCTTTGAGGAGTGAGCTTGTCGCATTGATATGTGTATGTGTTGTTTTGCCTTGGTGTAAAAATTGAAATATAAGTTGTTTGATTTATCAGTTAATATGTGGCGCATTTAGGCAATGGCAAATAGGAGGAGAAGGAACGACGCCGACGCTGACAAGATTGCACAAGCAATCCATAGGATGGTTGACGCTATGCAACCTATTGTAGCACAACCCAGGGCCATGGTTCCACCAATGAGACCCGTGACTATGGAAGATATGTTGAAGCATAAGCCGTCAAAGTTCAGCGGCAAAGCTACCCCTAATGAGGCCGATGCTTGGCTTAGGGAGTGTGAGAAGATATTTAAAGTTCTGGCTTGTACATAGGAGCAGCAGTTGACTTTTGCCACATTTCTGTTGGTTGGCGACGTGGAGTATTGGTCTGCGGGTATGCAGCAATAGATGCAGACTCGATAAGAGGAGGTGAACTGGGTAAACTTCAGGACCAGATTCCTGGAGAAGTACTTTCCATATTCGACTAAGCATGCTTTAGAGGCGGAGTTCCTGACCCTGTAGTAGGGCAACCAACCTGTTCAGGATTACGTAGATCGCTTTGAGTACTTGGCAAGATTCTACTCGCATGCGATCACGGAGGAGTGGCGCTACCGCAAGTTTGAGGGAGGTCTGAGGCATAAGCTGCGTAGATTTCTTATGCCATTGCAGATCAGAGAGTTTCCCATTCTGGTAGAGCAGGTCAGGACCGTGGAGGAGTTAGAGACAGGGCCACAAGAGTTGTCTTAGCATACATCCTGGTATGACTAAGATGTACAAGGACTTGAAAAACTCTTTCTGGTGGAATGGTATGAAGACAGATGTAGCCGACTTTGTAGCATCTTGTCTAGTATGCTAAAAGGAAAAGATAGAACACTAGAGGCTGGGAGGTATGCTGGAACCATCAAAGATTCCTCAGTGGAAGTGGGACAAGTCTACGTGGGGTTATGACGCGATCTGGGTGATTGTAGATCGCCTGACTAAATGTGCACACTTTTTGCTGATCAATCAGAAATTGTCAATGGATAGATTAGCGGAGTTGTATGTGAGCGAGGTCGTCAGATTACATGAAGTGCCAGCAAGTATAGTATCTGATCGAGACCTGAGGTTTACGTCGAGGTTCTGGTAGTCGCTGCAAGCAGCATTAGGCACGCAGCTAAGGATGGGTTCCGCATATCATCCTCAAACTGACAGGCAGTCAGAGAGGACTATCCAGTCCTTGGAGGACTTGCTGCAGGCTTGTGTATTGGATCACCTAGGTAGTTGGAATGAAGTGCTCCCTTTGGTGGAGTTTACTTACAACAACAGTTACCACTCCAGCATTGGGATGGCACCTTATGAAGCACTATTTGGGAGGAGGTGTAGGACTCCCTTGTGCTGGAATCAGGATGGGGAAGTTGTGGTACTTGGTCCTGAGTTCTTGTAGATGACCTTTGAGAAAGTAAAGATGATCTAGGACAGGATGCAGGCTACTCAGAGTAGACAGAAGTCTTATGCAGATAAAAGAAGAAGACCATTAGAGTTTGAGGCTGAAGACCACGTTTTTCTCAGAGTGACTCCAACCACAGGTGTGGGAAGGGTTCTCAAGTCGAGAAAGCTAACTCCCAAATTTAATGGGTCGTATAAGATCACTTGGAGGATAGGTCCAGTAGTGTATGAGATAACATTACTACCTCATTTGGCGAACCTGCATAATGTCTTCTATGTGTCACAGTTGATGAAGTACATCGCAGATCCTTCACATGTATTGGAAGCTAACGATATGTAGGTTCGGGAGGATCTAACTATGGAGGTTGGACCGGTACAGATTTTGGACTCACAAGTTAAGCAACTAAGAGGGAAGGAGATAAGGACGGTGAAGTGCGAGAGAGATGCTCAATCAACATCTCGCACCCCTTGATTTCTCGCTGAGGCGAGTTTCTCTCGCCTGAGCGAGATGCTCGAACAGAATCAGACTTTTGAGTTCTGCTAATTTCACCTTGGCGAGCCTTGCTCGCTTGAGCAAAAATAGTATAAGCCTTCTCTGTTCATGCACACAGACACCAAAACCAAAGCCCAAAATTCTCATTCCAACATTACCAAGCAATGCAAAATAGGATACCTATAATATGCACACGATTTAACCCCAAACTGACCATCAAAACCGAGAGTAAACCATAAGCAACAAATAGTTCAAGGAAACCCCTCATTTTCATACAAACACATAAAAGATTTCTCAAATAGCATCAAAGCAATTACACCTTTGAATCATACCATGTAGAGCACAAAATTCATGATTAAACACATTCATACATGCATTTCAGAGTACATAAAATTCACTATCAGATAGACATGTGAAAGAACTCCCCTAACCTGGTTTCCTCTGCTTAAAATAATGAAGGGTGTTAGTTCTTCTTGCCCCAAAATTGACTTCCCCTGGTGCCCTCTAAATTCAGCTCTCTTGATTCCCTTTAACTCACTTTTCACTCCAAAACTCGTGCTCCTTACCACACTATAGGTTTCAGACTCCAAAACCCTCATAATTGCCTGATTTTGCCTTTTTATATGGTCATTAATTATGGTTCTTGGTAAAAAACGAAATTGGATTTTTAAATGTCTCTAATTGCCTTTCAAAGGCCATGATGGGTTGTTTTTCCCAGCTCCCTTGGCTGTCCATTGCCTCTAGGGTTTTCCCACCCTTTAACATTCATGCCACAACTATCTTAGCAAAAATAAAGAAGTCAATTTCGTTCTCAACAAGGTTTGAACACATAACCACTCAATCACAAGGTAAGTTCACAACCAATTCAACCAATACATGTTTAGAGATAATTCCTATAATTTTAGGATTACCTTATACTCACATTCCATCATAACCTTAAAACAATGCACAAAATAAAATATCATATAATTGGCATACATTGGACTTGAACCCAAGCCCTTTCACACAATTAAGTACTCTCAACCATTTGAGCTTGTACTTTTCCACGTCGCTGATTGATGCTTAGTCCAAATTGAAATTGTTTGAATTGTTATATGCATTTGGATTGGTTCTGCTTTTGGTTTGATTGCTGATTGATTTTGTTTTTGGTTTGATTGCTGATTGGTTTTCTTTTTGGTTTGATTATCGTTGATTGATACTTAGTCCAAATTGAAATTGTCTTAATTGTTATATACATTTGGATTGGTTCTGTTTTTGGTTTGATTGCTCATTGGTTCTGTTTTTGGTTTGATTATCGTTGATTGATACTTAGTCCAAATTGAAATTGTCTTAATTGTTATATACATTTGGATTGGTTCTGTTTTTGGTTTGATTGCTCATTGGTTCTGTTTTTGGTTTGATTATTGTTGATTGATGCTAAGTCCAAATTGAAATTGTCTGAATTGTTATATGCATTTGGATAAAATAATGGTATTTGGTAAGATTATTTTTTATTGCATTGATTGGATTATGTGTTAATTCTCTCCCATTCATAGTCATGGTGCAGTGAGGTAGTCACGCATCTCCCCCATTCTCTTCCAAGAATTGAAGAGTATGAACCTATGTCACTTAGGTTCTCCAAACTCAAGCCTAAGAAGGGAGAGAGAAACCCCGTGAGAAAGAAACTAAAATTGGAACTGTTTTGGGATCTATAAAAATTGTGTTTTTCACTTAGTTCATATTCTATTTATATAACTACTAAGTACCACTAGTTAGCTAACTGAACTGCTAAGTTAAACTTACTTAAAATTCTCTCCAAATTAACCAAAATTAAGTTAAAACACATTCTAAATAGGCTGCATTCAACTCTGGTCACCTGGCATGATTCAAGCGACTTCTTATGCTTCAAAGCTACTCAACAATTCACCAAATGCACCTCTAAAAGCCTCCCAAATCCTAGCAACAATTTGCTAACATCTACCTTACTATGCTAAACTTGGTAGATAAGGGTAGCATGAAATTGGTCAAAGACTCCACACTTTATCCCTCTTCCAGGGTTCCCTTGCTTCCAGGGTTCCCTTGCTTCCAACAAATGTAGTTGGACTGCCCACGTATATTCCCAATGTTGAATCAAGTATAAAAGCTAAATTCCAAAAAGTCAACCCAAAAGTCAACCCTACTGGTTTTTACCAAAACTGCTACAAAATTAATTTTTCAGCCC
>Ga0209389_1003142_pt1 | contig 13146 bp, 10 predicted proteins | sample CowpearedBW_FD_187526 | JGI IMG/M metagenome (GOLD analysis project Ga0209389, IMG submission 187526) | Root nodule microbial communities of legume samples collected from California, USA - Cow pea red BW (SPAdes) (version 2) | ecosystem: Host-associated > Plants > Roots > Nodule | place: USA... | reverse complement strand
TTTGCTAGCCATTGTTTTATGTTGGGTAATGATCGAATGTTGTTTTGGCATGTGTTGGTATGCGAATTGGGCAAGGTTGGGGGAATTGTGTGCGCGATCAGAGTTGGAACTTTGCAAGTCTCGCCCAAGCGAGTCCATCTCGCCTAAGCGAGAGTTGCAGAGTCTCATGTTTGGTTCTGGTACGCGTATCTCACCTAGGCGACTCTAGACGGATTGAGCGACTTGGTCTCTCGCTCAGGCGAGAGACATTCGCCCAAGCGAGGTCACGAAGTGACTTGGGAATTTTGAGCGCGACATCTTGCCCAGGCGAGAGGTTTTGGGTTTTGAGCGATGGACACTCTCACCCAGGCGAGAGTGACTCGCCTAAGCAAGTTTTTGAAGTGTAGTGGTGTTGTTTTGTCGAAGCTTCGTCTAGGCGAGGTCTGTGTGTTGTTTTGGGCGAAGGTGTGACTCGCCCAGGCGAGAGGATCTCGCCTAAGCGAGATAACTTGTCGTTGCTGGTTTAGGCTTGCTCAGGCGAGGTGAGTTAGCCTAAGCGAGGCTGAGGGCTTAGCTTGGGCGAGAAGTCCCTAGCTTAAGCGAGTTTATGTGAATTACTATGTTTCTATGTGCTTGTGAGTGTGTTTTGGCTGTTTATACTAAGGTTAGGTTGTATATGCATGTGGTGTGGTCTTTGGGTTTGAAGGACTAAGTCCAATAGGGGTTTGGGATGTGCTTGGTGGTTGGACACATGATGGGCATGGAACTGGTTGAGTTCCTGTCGGTTACTAACGGGCGAGGATTCCTTAGTATGGTGATTGCATGTGTCGGGCGCACGATGGGCAAGGAACTGTTATGTTCCCGTCGACTACTATTGGGCGAAGAGTCCATAGTATGGTGATTGCGTGCGTGCCAGGGTCCAAGTGAGAAAACTTGGATGATTTACTACAGACGAGGAGTTTGTAGGGCAGGACTATGAGCGGGATAGGCTCATAAGGTTGGACCACGAATGTGTTAGTTTCGTGGGAGCACAGTGAAGTCCCAAGATCTAGTTCATGCATATGACTCATGAAGGACTATGAGGTTATGGTGGAATGATTTGAAAAGTATAAGAATTTAGTTATGTTATTTTGGGTTGGGAAACATATTTATATTCATGTTTTGTTTATATATATTGTGCATAGCTCACCCTTTCTCTGTGTGTGTGGCGATGATCGGATAACTCGTTATCCGAGAGCAGATGATGTGACAGGTGGGCCAGGAGATGCTTAGACTTAGAGCGAGGGCTAGTAGGGGATATTTTTGTATATACATATGTTATATGTTTATTATTTTAGCTTTGAGAATATTATGTAAATCTGGCAGGAGCCATTGACTTTTATCTTAGTTTTATGAATTATGGACTCCTGGTTTTATGGCTTTAAATATTAAAGTTTTAAATTTTCCGTGTTTGGGAAATAGTTTATATTAAATGCGGCGTTTATTGTATTTCGAATTTTATTTATTTAATAACAGTAATATTCCTTAGGGATGTTACACATTCAACTATCATAATGGTTACTCTTGAATTGCTAATAAATGCTAGTGTTGAGATCACTCCATCCTTCTATTAATTTGAGAGCATACATGGCTATCCTTCTCCTTTATCTCCTCTAGCCACCTTCCATACCAAAGCACCACTTTTACTCTTCATCTTCACCAAAAACCTCCTTTGCTGAGAGCATTTCATGGTTTTATCTTCATTTCTGCTGCACTTCATCTCCTTCTTGGTGTCTTCCATGGATTTCCTTCCACTTCTCTATCAAGGTCCATCAATAGCTTTCATACGTTTTAATGAGGTGGGACAACTTTGTTTTTTTCTTTTTCATAACACATGGGATTTGGTTCCTATTATTTATGTGAAGAGGGGTTCATTTTGACTAGAGATATGGTTCCATGTTTGGGTTTGATATATGCCACACCTTACCAAATTAAAACAGATAAATGCAATATGTGGTAACCAACCAGAGTCGTCTCCAAGCGACCAATGTTCTTGTTCAAAGCTTTATTTTCCAAACAAACACAACACCTATAACACAAGGGGCGGGTTTGGCAGGCTTAGTTTCAACAAAAAATTACTAAAATCTATTAGCGAAACTTAATTGAACAGAATTAAAATGTATTGATTCCTTAATTCCACTAAAAATCCACCAATCATAGGTTACCAAATTAATTATCTTATCAAATTTACTCTTATGAAACACGAATTAACCAACTATGCAAAAGTTAACACAACATCATTATGCCATGAAGCATAGCACACATCCTCTTTTAATTTCACATACACACAGATTAAGCAACTGTGGCAGAACCCAAGCTCAATAAGCATGAAAAAGGGCTCTAAAAGTGTAGAAAACATGAACCCATGATTAAGCATCACAAATTCTCATTTTCATTCAAATTCATGAATTGAATAGGATGAAGAGAAAACAAGAACGAAAATGCACTGCAAAACATCAACCTCATGGTTTCAATTCAATTTCTTCAAGGAATCAATACAAAAAACTTAGCTAGGCATGGAAATGAAGCATACAAGCCCTTCAAAATGGGATTCACAAAAATAGAACATCAAACCCTATTCAAACGCGATTTCAAGACCAAAAGAGAATTTTAAAGCTTCAATGAAACAAAAATGGTTGTTGTAATACCAAAAACCCTATACATGGGTGTTGTACCAAGTCAATACAATCCACAAAATAAAATGCCTAAGCTAGTAAATGAGTTCAAAACGTATAACTCACTGTCAAATGTGCATAAAAACGCTAAAATTAAGTGCTAAAACATAAAAACCGCAAGAGGCACCTCCATGGTCAACACCCAAGATTTCAAAACACAAAAATGGAGGTTGGAGAGGAAGAAGTGCGGCTGCCATGCTAGAAAACCTTAAAAAAACGTGGTCACCTCAAATCTGCCACTCCTATTTAAAAAAAATGTCATTTTGCCACTCAGAATTACAAAAATTTCACTATGGGCTGAAAATGCTGGCCCAATGACATGGACGGGCTGTCTGACATGGCGCAGACGTGGCAACTCTCTTCATCTGAAGATTAATGTCCAAGCTCCAAAATTGCTCCACCCAAATACCTAAAAATAATTAAAAGCGAAAATTAGGCCAAATAATGTGAAATTAACCCAAATTCAGAACAATGGCCCAATAAAACCCAATAGATGAAAACACACTAAGGATAAACAATTAAGCACTGAACAACTATCAAATGGGTACACAAAGGCTAGTGGAATGAAGGAAAATAATGACTCATCAGGGTGCATGATTCGCTTTCTTTTCATTCTTGTTGCAAGGGTAGGTTGTTCACGTGAGGTTCTTTGTGGTGCAGACAAAGAGATCACCTTTGGGTCTTGGTTTATTTAGTAATTAAGCAAACTTTGCTTTCATGTGACCATCATCCATGACCCATATTGATTTCATATTACCTATAAACTTTGGTTTCTTGTATATAAATTTTGGATCTTTTCCTATAACTATAATCCTTATATTTGTGCATGTCGAAAGTGTGATTGTGATTAAAATGATTAAGTATTGTACTTGGATGTGACTAATTTGAAAAATATTATTTTACTATATATATATATATATATATATATATATATATATATATATCATTGTTTACGTTAGCTTACCCTTATTTGGTTGTTTTGTGTGTTTGTCATATGTGCGATGATCGTATGACGTCTGTGTTATACGAGAGTAGTTGATAATGTAGATGATTATGGCAAGAAGTATATCGTTGAGAGGATGGCATGAACTCGGGAGTTTATTATTATTTGTTTAGTGGTTTTAAATCAAATATTAAAGACTGTGTAATTTTCCTTTTGTTGCAAATTGTTATTTGGAATGGATTTACCAATAAACGTGTTGAACTATGTAATTAAAATTAAATTATCAACTTTTGCTTAAGTGTTTTTTTTTAAAAAAGTCATTTCACTTTAAAATGCCCACTAATTATATCTTTCCGTGACATCCTAAAATTGGGGTGTTACAGTCGAAGCTTTGATACTAATGATATTTGGCCATATTACTAATAACACATACATTAAGAAAAATTTGAAAATGAAATAAGTTTCAATATCAATATCAGTCTAAGGACAAAGGAAAATGGAATAGGAGATTATTATGTCTCATTTATGTTTATTTTTTGAGTATATGTTTTAACAACATTTATTATAAAGGAAGCAGAGGGAACATACCCTTGCACCTGATAAAAACGGGCTATTCTCCATAATTAATGCCACCAACTTATTGAAAAAATGTCTGAGATATGCAATGAGGACAACAATACTTTGGAACCGTTTCTCTTACTCACTTTTAACAATGTCTACGTGTCACTAAGTTAAAGCAATTTTTATTTTTTTTTTCGTTGAACACACATATGGTCGTTTTGGATGTGAAACTTTAGAACCTAAAAAATCATAACTTCAAAGTAGTTATTTTTGTAGACGAAACCAAATGTCCAATTTTCGATTTAATCTGTTTCTTCAACTTATTATTAATTGTTTCGGGAACATTTCTTATAAAAGAAGCAGAGGGAACGGTACTCTTACATCTGATAAAAACTGGATGTTCTCCACAATTAATACCACCAACTTACAGAAACAAAAGCCTAGGATATGCAATGAGGACAACGCTACTTTGACACTATTTCTCTTTCTAACTTTTAACATTGTTTAAATGTCACTGAGTTAAAGTAGTTTTTAATATTGTTTTCATCTAACACACGTATGGTCATTTGGATGTGAAACTTGGGAACTTTAGAAAACATAACTTCAAAGTAGTTCATTTTTGTAGACGAAACCAAAAGTTGAAAGCTTTGGAGTGGGCATATGATATCATGGAACACCAAAGTAGGTCGTCTTCTTCTCGTTTCATGGTGTTTGGCCGAAAAGGTTTTGTCATGGTTGTAGAGAAAGCCATTTCGAAGAATGACGAAGGTCTGTGAAAAATAAGGCATGACCCCCATCTTCTTTTATAGTTGATTGGATTTATTGGGTGGAAGAATTAGAAGTATCTTTGTGAACTCGTATGCTCTTGGTGGCGTTGAAGGGTTATTTAGTTTGTATGTGTGTTATGTTGTTGTTGAGTGTTGTAATTCCATTATTATTGGGTGTCTTGGGCTTGAACTGTATGGTTTTGAGTTGGTGTCTTAACGTTAAAACATCACATTAATTTAAAGGCATTTGAAACACACCAAGTTCAAAAGGTTACAGGTGGTCCATGCTTGAATATTAATGATATTTGGCCATATTAGTAATAACTCATACATTAAAGAATGTTTTAAAATGAAATAAGTTTTAGTATCAGTATTAGTCTAACAACAAAGGAAAATTGAATAAGAGAATATTTTGTCTCATTTACATTTCTGTTTTGAGTATATGTTTTTCCTTCCTCCCATTTTTATTTTAATCTCTTTCTTCCACTTATTATTAATTGTTTTCGCAACATTTATTACAAAGGAAGAGAGGGATGGGTACCTTTGCATCTAATAAAAACGGGCAATTCTCCACAACCAATGCCACCAACATATTGAAAGAAAAATTCAAGATATGAATTGAGGATAACAACTTTGACACCATTGCTCTTACTCACTTGTAACAATGTCTACGTGTCACTCAATTAAAGATGTTTTTAATTTTTTTTTTCCGTTGAACACACATATGGTCATTTTGGGTGGGAAACTTAAGAACTTCAATAATAATAACTTCAAAGTAATTCATTTTTGTAGACGAAACCAAAATTCTAGTTTTTGATTTAATTTGTTTCTTCTACTTATTAATTTTTTCAGAAACATTTACTATAAAAGAAGCAAAGGTAACGGTACCCCTGCATATGATAAAAACTGGTTGTTCTCCACAATTAATACCACCTACTTACTGAAACAAAAGATTGGGATATGCAATGAGGATAATGATACTTTGACATCGTTTCTCTTTCTAACTTTTAACACTGTATAACTTTTAAAGTAGTTCATTTTTGTAAAGGAAACCCAAAGTTCAAAGCTTTGGCATGGGCATATGATATCATCGAACACCAAAGTAGATTGTCTTCTCGTTTCATGGGATTTGGTCGAAAAGTTTTCGTCTTGGGTGTAGAGAAATCCATTTTGAAGAATGGCGAAGGTTTGTGACAAAAAGGGCATATCCCCAGGCTTCTTTTGCAGTTGCTTGGATTGATTAGGTAGAAGAATTAAAAGTATCTTTGTGAATTGGTATGCTCTTAGTGGCGTTGAAGGAAAGGAATTTTTCTTTCGATTACTCCCACACTGAAGGGTAATTTAGCATGTGTGTGTGTGTTATGTTGTTATTGAGTGTTGTGATTCAATTATTATTGGATGCCTTGGGCTTAAACTGTATGGTTCTAAGTTGGTGTCTTAACGTTAAGAGATCACCTTAATTTAAAGGTATTTGGATCTCACTCGAAGTTGAAAAGGTTAGAGGTGGTCAAGGCTTTGATATTAATGATATTTGGCCATATTACTAACAACCCATGCATTAAAGAAAGTTTGAAAATAAAATAAGTTTTCAATATCAATATCAATATCAGTCTAACAGTAGAGGAAAATGTAATAGGAGAATATTATGTCTGATTGACGTTTCTGTCTTGAGTATATGTTTTTCTTTCTTCCAGTTTTCACTTTAATCTCTTTCTTCCACTCTTTCTTAATTGTTTTTGCAACATTTATTACAAAGGAAGCCGAAGGAAGGGTACCTCTACATCTAATAAAAATTGGCAGTTCTCCATAACTAATGCACCAACTTACTAAAACAAAAGTCTGAGATATGCAATGAGGATAACAATACTTTTACATTGTTTCTCTTACTCACTATTAGAAATGTCTACGTCTCACTGAGCTAAATTAGTTTTTAATATTTTTTTTTCGTTCAACACGCATATGGTCATTTTGGGTGGGAATCTTTGGAACTTCAGAAAACATAACTTCAAAGTAGTTCATTTTTGTAGATGAAACTAAAAGTTCAAAGCTTTGGCATGGGCATATGATATTATCGAACACCAAAGTAGATTGTTTACTCGTTTCATGGGGTTTGGTCGAAAAGGTTTCATCTTGGGTGTAGAGAAACCCATTTTGAAGAATGACGAAAGTTTGTGAAAAATAAAGCATGTTCCCCATCTTCTTTTGCAGTTTCTTGGATTGATTAGGTGGAAGAATTAGATGTATCTTTGTGAACTGGTATGCTCTCAGTGGCTTTGAAAGTAAGGAATTTTTCTTTCGATTACTCTCACATTGAAAGGTAATTTATTATGTGAGTGTTTTTGTGTTATGTTGTTGTTAAGTGTTGTGATTCAGTTATTATTGGGTGCCTTGGGCTTGAACTTTATGGTTCTGAGTTGGTGTCTTAACGTTAAATCATCACCTTAATTTAAAGGCATTTAGATCTAACTCGAAGTTGAAAAGGTTAAACGTTCTCACTTTTAACACTGCCTACGTGTCACTAAGTAAAAGCAGTTTTTATTTTGTTTTCGTTGAACACACGTATGGTCATTTTAGTGGGAAAGTTGGGAACTTCAGAAAACATTACTTCAAAGTAGTTCATTTTTGTACACGAAACCAAAAGTTCAAAGCTTTGGCTTGAGCATAAGATATCATTGAACACCAAAGTAGGTCGTCTTCTTCTCGTTTCATGGGGTTTTTTCAGAAAGGTTTCGTCTTGGGTGTAGACAAACCCATTTTGAAGAACGACGAAGGTCTGTGAAGAATAGAGCATGTCCCCCGTCTTCTTTTGCAGTTGATTGGATTGATTGGGTGGAAAAATTAGAAGTATCTTTGTGAACTAGTATGCTCTTGGTGATGTTGAAGGTAGGGCATTTTTCTTTCCATTGCTCTCGCATTGAAGGGTTGTTTTAGTGTGCATGTGTTTGTGTGAGTGTGTGTGTGTGTGTTATGTTGTTATTGAATGTTGTGATTCCATTATTATTGGTTTTCTTTGGCTTGAACTGTATTGTTATGGGTTGGTGTCTTAACGTTACAACATCACCCAAATTTAAAGGCATTTGGATCTCATTCGAAGTTGAAAATGTTACATGTGGTCCAAACATAGATATTAATGATATTGTGCCATATTACTAGTAACACAAACATTACGCAAAGTTTGAAAATGAAATAAACTTTCAATTAAAATATCAGTCTAACATTAGAGGAAAATGGAATAGAAGAATATTATGTCTGATTTATGTTTCTATTTTGAGTATATGTTTTTCTTTCTTCCAGTTTTCAATTTAATCTCTTTCTTCCACTTATTATTATTTGTTTTGGGAACATTTATTATAAAGGAAGCAAAGGGAAAGGTAACTCTCCAGTCAATAAAAACTGGCAGTGTCCACAATTAATGCCACCAACTTACTGAAACAAAAGTCTGAGATATTAAATGAGGATAATGATATTTTGACACCGTTTCTCTTTGTCACTTTTAACATTGTCTACGTGTCATTGATTTAAAGTATTTTTTGGTTTTTTTCGTTGAACTTTTTTTTTTGCATTAAAATTCTGAAGAGGACTAGTCCACAAAAAAAGTAGTGGCTTATAGTTTAGATGTTGATTTCATGACAACATATATAATCTATGAAATACCAATATAGGAACATAATAACATTGGTGGTGTTACAATTAGTTTCACCATATTTTCATGATTAAGATTATTTAAACAATAGTTTTATGATTGTTGTGGATTTGGACATACCATCAAATGTTTGTACGTTAAATGAATTTTTTATATAAGATATTTTCCTTCTTAGAAAAATACCAATTAATGCACAATGGAAGAAACACACTTCTTGTTCTTTTAATTTTATGTTTAGTTGTGATGATTTGAAGATTGTAATGGAAGATATTCAAGATCAAAATACTAGAATAAAAAGAAGATACCAACAAAAACTGAAAGCCACACTTACTCAACAAATTTAATGAAAATCCTTTAGGCACGAAGTCCCCCTGAATCCTTTTAATAGTCAATTGTGGCATGGATGACCTACTCTAAACAAAAGCTATCGGTCGTGACCTATGTATACATCTACTCATAGCTTTCCAACATTTTATACACATTGTAGTACGAAAAATAATTTATGAGCACGAGGTCAAACACTTATACATAAAATATATTTTTGTTTCTTAATCTACCGAAGGATGTTTGAAAGACAAAATTTTGACTTACCCATAAAATTTTAAAATGTTAAGGCTTGAAATGTGATTAGCTTAAGTTAATTAGAAAAACAACTTTTCATAAAAAACATAAAAAAATATTTAGATGTATTTATTTGAGATCTTCAAAGACGGCACATCTAGAGTGACAACATAGAGAACGTTCTCGGCCTACCAAGGAGTTGTTGAGTCTCAAGAATGAGAAGAAACATATAGAGCTACACACTACGGGATAAACCACTAAACCTCGTACATGCTAAAAAGCAACATACGAAAGTTTGTACTCAAAATTCACGTATTGCCTAAACACAAAAGCAACACACTAACATACACACCCTATAACATCATACCAAGTATTATGGGGAATCTTCAAAAGTGTGCAACCAAAGGCAGGATCAATTCAAAGTCATCCTGATTTCATCGTTATACAACTTTGTGAAATGAATTCTCTAAGGGTTTACATCCAGTCAAAAAATGGAAGTGCCTCATTTTTTAGAAGTATGATAGATCATTAGGTGCATTGAACTAAATAGTTAAAAATTGTAGTTGACTAAAAAAAAGTTTGGTTGAACTGAATTGAAAACTAGTTAGACGAACAAAATTGAATTATTTTTTGGTCCAGGCTGACCCATTTCAACCTTCAGCTATGGGATACTACACGTTTCACCCCTATGGATCATTCGTTCCAGATATCCACATGAAGGTATACATGAATCAAGCCAACCTTTTCTCCAATGATTTTGTTGGGATTTTTTAGGGTTTTAAAACTATGAGAGATATTAGAGATGTATTGTAGGGAGGAGCATTTTAGTAGGCAGAGCACAAGAAAGCAAAAGAGATTCTCGTAGTAGCGGTGAGTGGGAGGAGCCTAAAAATTTGTTTTGGGAGATTTATACAAGTGTCGCGTTGTTGGGCGAAGCATCATAGAATACTGCATCCTAGATGGTCAGAGTCCACTAGTCGAAAGCATCACTAGCTTACGCTCCAAGTAGCATGGGACACGTGCAATCCCATGTGAATTAGCAAGGACCACCTTTTGTTATTTTAGTTTATTCATGTACTCAATATATGGAATAAAATAAAATCAAATATGAAATATTGACAATATCACAGTCTTGATTTCTTAAATCTAAAAATTAACTAATATATTTTTATCTTTATAAAACAAATATTTCTAAAATTGAAAGATTTCCTAAAAGTTAATTTAAATAAAAAACATATTAAGTAATATTCTAAACATTCCTCCTTGTTTAATATATATTTATTTGAATTTCAAATCTTCATATTTGATCATTATTCTTTTGGTGCTTTATTTTATACTTCTTTTTTGGCTTGTAATTCCTGTTTTCTCTTTCTTTCCATGTGGTCACATCTTCATTCAATTTGACATTCCTAATTGTATTTTTTCTTCTATCAGCATCATCTTCTTTGTCAATTATGGATTCCATTGTAGTGATGTTGGACCTTTGGTGAATGTTAGAATGTGTGCCTTCATTTATTTTCTTCACTTAGAAATCAAACTTTATCAAGAGATGTCTATCTTCTTTTTATCTTGTTCCTTCTTTTATATTATCTTCATTCTTAGTCAATTCCTCCATCAAATCCAAAGAAAATATGTTTCTTTCAAATGAGCTTTGAATACTTCTAGGTTGTTAGCATCTTTGGTCACACAAAGTTTGTTTTCAAAGGTGACCTTATAACCTTCTTTAACATTTGAGCAACACTTAACAAATTATGAGTATTCTAAAGAACATACAAGGCATCAAAAATTAATTTGATAACCAAATTAGTTTTAATTGAAATTGTTATTATACCTTTTGATGAGTCATTATTTTTCCTTATTCCATTTCCCTTTTGTACCTTTCTTGATGTTTGTTTAGGGCTTAATTGTCTTTTGTTAGTGCATTTTCCTCAATTGGGCTTCATTGGGCCATTATCCCGAATTTTGAGTAATTTGACATTAATTGGTCTAATTCTTGTATCTAATTATTTTTAGGTATTTCGTGGAACAAATTTTGGAGCTTGGACATTAATCTTAAGATGAAGAGAGAGTTTCCACATCATTGCCACGTCTGCGTGTCAATTAGCTTGTCCACATCACTAGGCCACCATTTTCAACCCATAGTCGCAATTTTGTAATTCTGAGTGGTAGAATGACAGTTTTGTAAATATAAGCAACTGTGGTGATGTGACCACGTTTTTAGGTTTTCTTCTTCATGGGCAGCCACACTTCTTCTTCCCCATTCTCCATTTTCACGTTTCCAAGTGTTGGTGGGTGACCATGGAAGTGCCTTCTTCATTTTTCACGTTTTACCATTCGTTTTTAGCGTTTTTATGCACACCATTGGCAGCACCCAATGTGGGTTTTACATTTTGAAATCATTTGCTAGCTTGGGCATTTCATTTTGTGGATTGTATTGACTTGGAACAACACCCATGTGTGGGGTTTTCAGTTTTTATATCATAGCAGCCATTTTTTGTTCCATTAAAGCTTTAGAATTCTCATTTTGATCTTGAATTTGCGTTTCAATAAGACCCAAGTTAGGGTTGAATGTTTTGTTTTATGCATTACCGTTTTAAAGTGTTTAATTGCTCTATTTTTATGGCTTGCTAAATTTGTGTATTGACTCCTTGATGAAAAATACAATGAAGCTTTAAGGTTTAGCTTATTTTGTGAAATCTGCCTTGTCTTTATCTTGAATTCGTGTAATGTATATGGTTCATCTGTTAATGCTTAATTCACATATTAATTGCATATGTTTTCGTTAGGTTATGTTCATACTTGATGTATGTAGCTTGGTTTTGACGAACTCATGGATGTATGCATTTCTTAATTGTGTAATGAAACTGGAATGTATGTGGTTCATTTGTTAATGCTTAATTCACATGTTAATTGCATTTGTTTTCGTTAGGTTATGTTCATGCTTGATGTATGTAGCTTAGCTTTGACGAATTCATGGATGTATGCATTGCTTAATTGCGTAATGAAACTAGATTGTAACTTTCGCTTAGTGGGTTATTGTCTAGTGGATTGAGAGTAGGCATAGGTGTTAATTTGATGGTCAGTGATAAGTGGAATTGTGTTTGAATCAAGGAAGTCAATACGTTTTTAATCATTGTTGCATTTAATTTAATCTGTTGATTAGGATTGTGAATTTGCCAACCCCTTTTTTTATGTTGAATTGCATTTGAAAAGCACTTTGAATGAAAGGTTTGGTAACTTTTCATAACAAGTTATTTTCCATTCCTAGTTCTTACTTTAGAAATATTGGATTTGTTGAGCTCTTTTAAAAGTTTACGATCATGAGTCATGTGGTTTGTAAAACCACTATCTATAATCCAACCTTTTGTAGACTTGTTGCTTGTAACACATGATGATAGTTCTTGATCTGATTCGTTGTCTACATCTAGACATCTTCTTCAGGATCTTGGGATTTGCTTACCTTTTCCATATGTCTCGATTGATCACATTTATGTCATTTTGCATCTGGCCTCCACCAACACTTATTGTATTGATGATTATTTGTGTTGCAATAGGGATGTACACAATGTAAAAACTTGTTGTTGTTGTATTCATTCCTTTTGTTGTTCTTGACTAGGAGAGTATTCTCTTCATTATGATGTAAAACACCTCCAAGTGCATGTTTGTTTTTCAATAATTTTTGTTGTTATTGTGCTTGCAGGGCATGTATCTATTTTGTCAAAGTAATTGTAAAAAAATCTTTTCTCTTTTCTAACGAAGCAATATATGCTTTTGTCAAAGTAACTACTTATGTCAAAGTAATTGTTGGAAATAATCCAAGTGTGAGTCTAAGTCCCGCATTGGGTAGAAATAACAAAGTTAAACAACAAATAAGAAAAAAGACCCATAAACCCAATGCCTTGAGGTTTTGGGATAAAAGTGGTACCAATCCCTTATGTAGTTTTAACTAAAGTCACACACACACACACAAACATATAT
>Ga0209389_1003141_pt1 | contig 13150 bp, 10 predicted proteins | sample CowpearedBW_FD_187526 | JGI IMG/M metagenome (GOLD analysis project Ga0209389, IMG submission 187526) | Root nodule microbial communities of legume samples collected from California, USA - Cow pea red BW (SPAdes) (version 2) | ecosystem: Host-associated > Plants > Roots > Nodule | place: USA... | reverse complement strand
TTCTTTATTTCTTTCTCCAATTTTCAATTATTTTCTCTCATCTCTGTCACGCAATTCATACCATCCCTGTAATAATAATAATAATAATAAATAATCATCATCTCTGTAACGAACAAGATTCGCTCACACACTCTGCATTCGCTTCTTCAATCGCAAAATGCCATCTCAGATCTTTCCCTCACCCAACCGTTCTCTTGATTCCGCCGTTTCCACTTCTTCCTCCGCATTCATCCATCCCAAAGAGGACCAAAACGACCCCTCCGTCAGCCTCCTCGACCACTCCGCCGCCCCTTCCTACCGAGACATGTCCCTCAAGCCGCCCTTGCCGCGGGCCTCCAGCTTCTCCTCCTCGCGCACCAAACCCTCCCGCCCTCGCCACTCTTTCAATCAGAAACGCCGCCGCCGTGCCGCCAGCCAGGACTCCTTCCCCAACATCACCGATCAGACTAACACCTCCACCCGCTCCTCCTTCGGCCGCGATGTCGCCGCCGAGACCTTTCTCTTGACTCGCCTTGGCTTCAAGATGCTCGGATACCTCGGGTATATTATTATGTCCTTCTCGTATACTTCGCTTCCAGATCCTGCATTCACCTAAAATTTAATGTATGTATGTGTGTATATATATTATATATTATATATATAAATATGCATCTATGTATGTGTATAGTGCAAGATTTCAACTGTGTAATCAAACAATGCTGATTTCTGACATCAAAGGTGACACAAGTGACAAGTAGTTTGGATTCTTTGACTAATGTCAGGGATCGACAAAACTGCATGTTTAGGTACTTAACTGATGCTTTTAACTATCGACGGGATTAGTTGGTCTAGCTATGAGATAGATACCCGTGGCTCCAATGGGGATTTAGTGTTATGTTTGGCGAAGAGGATAGAATTACCGTGGATGAAATTAAGAATAAGAGTGAAAATAGGTGTGAAATAAAGTGGTTGTTCAGGTGTTTTTATTGAAGAGAGAGAGGGAGAGCGGGGGAGAATGTGTCGAAATAAGTGAGAAATAGTTCACTGGGTCACATTATTTTTATTTTTTTAAGTATTTCAACTTATTTCTTTTTCTACTCCCCACACACCAGATTGTTTCCATCGGCTCCTTGCCCCTAATTTCTCACTTGCCAAACAGGGCCAACAAAATTATTGTTTCTTAGTGGGTTTTTGAGGTTTTTCAGTATAGCTTGGTGTGACTGATTTCAATTGGTAATGCAATTTAGAGGAAATCTTGTTATATATCTTCTTGAAAACTCCCTCGTTGTCTGTCTCAATTCTTAGGGTGCAGTTTATATGTCTATTAAGAACGTTCAATTAATGGAAATTGGTTTAAGATGAACCCAAACATCTCTGTTTATTTTTTTTACATGATTATTATTTTCATATATACCATTTGTGGATGCTCTCTGATCATTTATTTCTGTTCAGGGTAGGCTATAAATGGATCACAAGATTTCTTGCCCTTAGTTGTTATGCACTACTTCTTTTTCCGGGCTTTATTCAAGGTCTGAATTCTGTGATCTATAACATTTTTCATACTTGTAATCTATTATTTATGTCCAGATTCTGATTTGAAATGCATTAATATCACTCGACATTTGCCGCCTTCTGTTTTATAGTTGGATATTACTATTTCTTCTCCAGTCAGATACGCAGAAGCATAGTTTATGGAGAAAAACCGCGAAATAGGTATGCTTGATCACAATTGTCTCTGTACATTTATAAATTCTCTTAATCGTTGCAATTTTAATAAATAGCTTATTTTCTTTTGCAGGCTTGACTTGTATTTGCCTAAAAATAGCAATGGTCCAAAACCCGTTGTTGCTTTTATTACTGGTGGAGCCTGGATTATTGGGTACGTGACGTCTGTGCTCCATTTTAAAATTGCAAATTAACGTAATTAGGTGTAATAAGTTTTTTTTCATGTTGCTTTGATTGAGAGGGTGTTCCCTTTCCATGGAATTGTTGATTAGTATATATGAGATTCAATTCTTATTTTTATCTCCTGTTAAAAAGAGAAGTTCATTATATTTTTGCTCACCATTAAGCTTATACATCATGATGGTAGTAGTAAGAAGGTTGCCAATTTACCGAGACGTATAAGGAAATGGGTTTTGAACTTATTAAGTTTTGGAATTGTGTGTAAATGTCGACCACACATGAACATTTATACTGACAACGTTTACTAATTGTACAATTATCTCCTTAATAACTAATTTGTATCAAATGTTACATATTGAAATGTTTAAAACTAGTATTTACGTGTGCTATATTGAATACTCCCTTTCAAGCTAGAGCATATAAATAATATGCACCAAAATATTTCAACCTGGGAGATACTTTGAAGGATTTGGTGAATATGTCAACTAATTGACTACTGGAACTGACAGTCAGTTTTAATTTTGCCTACAATAACTCAATAGCCTAATATGGATCTTCTTTCACATTGAAATCTTACCCAATCAAAATAGTGTGGTAGCAGCTTACAATCTTTAATATCACCTTTGTTCACACTTTAATCTTGATGTATTTGAGCACACAAGCAGAATTCAAGAATTGCTGCTTTACCACATTTGCTACAGAGGATAGTTTGTCTACCGTACCTATTAGGCATGAATAGCTGCCCGGGTCTTTCTATATGCTTCCCCCTAACCTAGGAGTAATTTGATGGCATTGGAAGAATCTAACAGGATGCCACAATGTTTTCAATCAATCCTGCTTGTTTCCTAGAAAATGTCATTGGCATTTGGGAGAGGCAGATTGAGCAGCTTCAATACCCAAGCAACAAGTATTTGAGAAGAGTCAAATCCTTGGTTTGAAACTGAAGGGTCAGATGTTGTTAGAGACAGAATTCCCTTGATCATTTCCGGTGATGGCAATGTTTTCAATGTGAACCTCAAGATAATTGTGAGTACAAAGGCACCAAAATTATGTAAAAAGAGGTTAAAATGGAGTGAATCAACCCGACTAATACTATATCAAGTTTGGTTATTATGTGTTAAGTGTTGGGCAGCCCATGTTTATATGTATTGAATATAGTAACCGTACAATGATATCCCTTACATGTGCAGCGTGAGCTATATTTAATTGTACTGTATAATGTCTTATGGAGTAGTTTCAACCTGAAGAGGTTATACTTATGTTTATAATTATATACAATTTTTTTTTCCTTTTCTGACATTTATCATACCCTGTGCAATCAGAATAAGACGCTACTAATTTCATTATTGAAGGGATTAACGTGTTTGTCTATGTCTGTTGTATATAAACGCACACACACACACGTTCACCACTTACCTATTCTGTGATTACTAGTTTTAAAGTGTGTGTACTGTATTTGTGTAGTTACAAAGCATGGGGTACACTTCTAGGTCAACAGCTATCAGAGAGAGATATCATTGTGGCATGTATTGATTACAGGTGATACTTCCTTCCCCAACTTTCACATCTGTAATGCTCTAGCTAGATGCTATCTGCCGCATTAGAATCGTTATGGAGACAAATATTTATCTGTACTTGTAAATAGTAATAAAGAAAACTGTATTCCTGGGTTCTATTCTACTGTATCATGTTATCATCTTTTCTAAATATTTTCTGTTTTAATTTATGATTTGGTCCTGGTCCTTGTGTTTTTAATTTTTACTGTCTCTTTTTGGTTTCTTCTTGATATTGATGGTAAAATAAGAACTATTTGATAGTTTTCAATCTTCTCGTTTTGTTTTTGAAAGTTCTATTCATAGATACAAAATATTGTTTTTATAATTAGAAAATCTTTGGGCGTAATCAAGCCATGTAGTGAGCCTTTTCAACTTCCGACTTTCCCTTTAGTTTTATGGAGACTCCTGAATGGTTCGATATCTCTAATGTGCCTCTTTTATGCAAGATTTCTTCCGGTTTAAAGCATAGGGATTGTTGAAATAGAAAATTCAAAATCGAAATTTGGTATTGAAAGCGGTAATAATGAAGAATACCAATCCTAGGAAATCAGTGGTTTTTATTGTACCTCATCGCAAACCACTAAAAGCATATGTAATTCAAATAGTACAGAAGGGAGTGTGTTACTTGCTTTTGTCTTTCTATAGCAGTGTTATAAAACATCTCTTTTCTTGCAGAAATTTTCCCCAGGGAACCATCAGCGATATGATAGCTGATTCTTCTCAAGGCATCGCATTTGTGTGCAACAATATTGCAGAATATGGAGGTGATCCTAACAGGTAAATTCTCTTAAATTCAAAGTTTTCTCATTAAGGCATCCAATTTTCTCTTGCTTTAAGGGTGATGGCTTCTCATGATCAATAATGATACTTTTCCAATTTTTTCCCATAGAATTTACCTAATGGGACAATCAGCTGGAGCACATATTGCTGCATGTGTACTGGTGGAGCAGGCAATCAAAGAGGCAGGTGAAGGAGATAGTACAACTTGGAGTCTTTCTCAGATTAAGACTTATTTTGGTTTATCTGGAGGGTAAGTACTTGCAGAAAATCCCTTTCAATCTAAGTAGTTAAATATGCGCGCTATAGCAGAGCGTCGTATAGCGGGAAATCTACCATTTTGTGTGCTATAGTGGCTCAAGCTTCATACTATATGCAAGGGCTCTGTCACCTTACTTTAACACAAACCACGAACACCCAGGGGGCATAACCACCTCTCGAAAGTGCCGTGAACTTGCTTTTGTTGTTATTTGTCCTAAGTGGTGTCACTGTGTTATTGCTCACCGTTGTTTTATTTTATCGCCAAATGTTAATCGGTGATATGTTGTTTTTTGTTAGCGGATTCAAACCCGCGACCTTTATTTTTCCCTCCCTTCCACTTTTATCATCAAACCAACCTTAAATCTCCTATCGCTCAGCCTCTTTATTATATCCTTATGTTTTGTTTTTAAAGTTTTTCTTTAGTTTTTTTTATTATTTTAAACTTCATAGGTCGCCTTTGAAACAATTGTAGCATCATCCACTTGGAGGGTTACAATTATTTAATTTCTTGAATTTGTTGTTATTGACTTGTGTGCCTCTATTCGAGATTGATAACTATGATATGATGTTATCCACATGTGAATTAGTCTTCTTTTCTGCGTTCTATATATATCTCTTTAGCTGGCTGTAGTACGTGGTGTTCTCTTCGATCTCATTTTTATGTTCATCAGAAATGAACAAGGACAAACTCAAGCCCCAAAGATAACTTAAGTGGTTAGGATTGTTTAAGTCTTAACAAACACCTCTGACACAGGATTGTACATCTGGAGACTGGATTGGACATCTACTGTGACTTAACATCAATGCGGGATAGACTTTGATATCATATTCAAATTTGTCTCCATCTAACACTATCCAAAATGTTTTCTCATGGGGTGAGAATTACCCATTTGTAAGGATTATTTTGGTTAACATTCCTACCCAATGTGGAGACATCTAATAATGTTCAACATCAAGTTTCTTTCTTTTCTTTTTTTATTGTTGGGGTCAACTTTCTCCACTTGTTTTTCATCCCTGGCGATATATTCCTCTTTTCCTTGGAAAAATAGCTGGTTGGTTTGAATGAAGTTTTGTCCCTTCAGTTTGTGGCCAATGAATGGAAGAATAGGTGAACCAATCAGGCTAGTTATGTTAGGGTACCCTTCTTCAATATGCTATTTGTTTGCTATGAATGGTGCAAAATGGAGTTTGAAATCAAGGATGGGTCATCATATTGTGCTTTGCTACCTTGCAGAAACCATTGTATTTTCCTTGGTTTGACTGGTTACAAGATGGTAGAACAAATAGCGAACTAGGGAACAACTGTACACTTATCTAGGCTTAAGTGAGAGAAGAGACAATATCTCCTAACTGGTAACAAAAAAATATAGATATGAGATATATACCCAAAATAGGAATGACGGAATTAATGTCTGCACATATGAAAACAAAATAGGAAGATTCTGTTTTATCCTGACAAGGAGGAACTATTTGCCAATCTAGGGTTTGATCTTTGGCACTCAATTCTTCTGAAAAAACAATCCGAAGTTGGCTTAAGAATTAGCGGAGTCTGCGCATTATCCTCTCTTTAAGCTCAAAGGACTCGTACAGTAGGGAGTGTGTTAGATATGAAATAAAAGTCGCTCGTGCTTTCACCTAACAACTTTGGCTATTGTTGTTGTTCGGTTCGTGAAAGATCTCATGATTTAAATGCAAATTTTAATCGTGATATTTTACAAAGTTCTACTACGTTAGAAATGCAAATGTTAATGGTAATATGCTACAAAAGCGGTTGTTCTACAAATACTAAAAATGCAAATTTTGATTGTAATATGCTAAAAAAGCGTTTTGTTTTACTAATATAGGAGTGCTACACTGTTGTACATGTTACCGAATATAATATAGCTCAAGTTGATCATGTATGGATTTAATCTTTTCAAATTATAATGGCATAAATAAAGGTCTCCAGAAGATATGTAATGTGTGATAACTCTTCCAATTATTGGTTTGATTTTGTTTCTTATGGTAAATGCAATGTTATTTGATTGAGATTGTTTATTTTATAACCTTGCAGCTCCCACCAATGATAGTTGGCTTTGCACTAAGATTAACATAATTTATTTGCTGTATTTCCTTCTTACATCAATTCAGGTATAATTTATTTAACCTTGTAGATCACTTCCACAGTAGGGGTCTTTATCGGTCCATCTTTCTAAGGTACACACTTCATTCATCTTCAAGTGAGTTAATGTTCAATCGCCTGCTTCTCCTTGTATTAGACTTTCAATTGACTACCTCTACCGTACAGCATAATGGAAGGGGAAGAATCCCTGAAACGGTTTTCTCCAGAAGTAATGGTTCAAGATCCAAATATTGGAAATGCGAATTCTCTACTACCTTCTGTAGTGCTTTTTCATGGGACTGGGGATTATTCAATACCATCAGATGCCAGGTTTGTGTCCCCCCTTTCTAAAAATTTTGTAACAATAGAAAACAGGAGTATATATTGAGTGTCCTATTGATTTGTTATGGTCTAGTTTTACCGAGATAGCCTACGTGACCTTATTTGGGGAGCACAGTGACTGATAATTGTTTCATGCAATATTAAAGTGCCAAACTTTGTGTAATGGCTGAATTACTGAATGATTTAGTTAGCAATGAGCAGCTTAATTTAACTTCAAGTTATTGATAAACACGTAGAAGAAACAACAAGAACGACCTATGTCAGTTCCTTGTCCCCCTGGTACTAGATTTCAGCAAACAATCAGTATAGAAAGAAAAAAAAATGTTAAGTCAAAAACATGCAATAGATGTAACATGGTGATTAAGTTCAATTGTATGAGGAAATCTCAAAATATCATTATCGTACTATTTGAGGATCTTAAATTATCTATAGAAATTACTTTCTCCATTTCTCTTGTTTTCATTATTTTTTTTGTATATCTCCATACTTACCTGATCGCGTATGACATTTGAGTTCATTACTGTCAAAATGGGCATACTATTATAAGTACGCTGTTAATGATCAACATAAGGTATAACAAGCATTCTGAAGTTGTGTGGTTGTTTAAGCTCTTTGAACCTTCAGGAAAAGATTGCTCCTTATAATGTATTATTTGCTACAGTTCCATGTGGTATGCTGCTGATTAGTTGTTATGAAGGTTCTTTGATGATTGTGTGAATTATGAATTTGCAGTGGCGCTCAATTTCTTATATGTTTTATTAGTTCCACACCCACTGCGTCAACAATAATAGCACACACGAATAAAATAAGATCTCAATACAAAATGGAGATCCAAAATAAAAGAAAAATCATCCTATTCGGAGGCTATGCAGTATCTATCTGCTACCTACAAGATAAGTGGGTTTTTTGATTGAGTGAATACTGATGAAGTGTGAAGCTGGAAATGGAAATACGTGTAGGTAACAAAGTTACATTTAAGCATTTTATAAGCGACAAAGCTGTGAAGAGCTATTGCTGTTATGTGACCATTGGAATTAATTGAAACTTAAGAAATATTCTAGCAAGAATGTTTTCTTGCGCACTAAACTTGGTTAAACTGTTCGAACTCGTTTTTTAAAAGTTGAAATTGCAATGTGCGCATGTAATGCTTTTGCATGGGTTATAAAGTAGGCTTTAATCCTGTATATCCTTCAATGGGCTACTAGAAGAAATGTGCCACTTTTAATAGTGGGTATTTACATTATATAGCAGCGAATTGTCATTATAGAGCAACTAATTCGCTTGTCTTCGTATTGAAGCATCCTCTTTAAAAAAAAATCGGATTTTCAGCTGCTAGACTTTGACCAACATACTATTTTATACAGTACATCATTTGCTGAAACTCTTAAAAAAGTTGGAGTGACGGCTGAAGCAATTATGTACGAAGGGAAGACTCATACAGATGTGTTTCTACAGGTATATATGGCCATTTTCTGAAAAAGTTGTAGTTGGTAATTTTGATGAGAAAATTATGGTGAATGTTAGAATATTTTGTAAGAAGGCATTGATGTGAAATGGTTATACATTTCAGGATCCGATGAGAGGTGGAAAAGATGATATGTTTGAAGATTTAGTAGGATATATCCACGCTGGTGATGCTGAGGCCCGTGCCAAAGATGCAGAGGCTCCTCCAAGGAGACGCCTTGTGCCTGAGTGCATGTTAAAACTCGCTCATACCGTTAGTCCATTCTAGTCTCCAACTAACATTCTTTCTCCATTTTATTATTTTTCTTTGTACATAACCTCATTCACCTGCTAAATTAATTTTCAACACCCATTCTATTATTAGATTTAGCAATACAAGTAGAGTCAAATATTTGTTTGTCATTAATGTTCAATTTTTAACATCGAATTTTTAATTTCACCTAACTTCACCACATCTTTCAATTCCACCCTCCAGCGTTGGACATATGGAGTGTGTAGATTGCAGGACTAACTCTTTTTCTCCACGTTTTAAAAGTAGATTAATTATTTAATAAATTTCAAGTGTCAATAATTCAACCATAGTAAAACTGTAATTCAATAGGATTAATACGTTAACGATTATACTGGTATCTCAATAATGTGTAAATATTATCAAATAAATATTATAACTTTGTTCAATTGAAATTCTGAAATACTAATAGTAACATCCATTATACATGATAAAAAAACAATAAATTAATATAATAGTAAGTTATAAGAAATTATTAGACATGATTTCTTTAGAAAGTGAATTGAGTTTTCAAAGTATAAATTTTCATAATTGTATCACAAGGTTGAGTTGGTTCGATGTTTGTACCATTCTTCCTAAGAAGAGATAGTGAGTAAACTGAGGTACTGCTTTAATTAGATTTCAAAATTTTATAAAATTAATTGCCTATTCTCTTTGATGGAAATAGATGAGTCAAGTCATTGCCTATTTGAGAATTTCCCGACTCGTATGGTTCGATAATAACTAAAAAAAAAGTTAATGAGTTTCAAACTTTTTTACTAATAAATAAAAAATAATTTCATTTTTCTAGTTTTAATTTTAAGGAAAAAAACATCAATATTGTAACACCCTATAACCCTATATTAGTAAACCAAAACTAATAATATGAGTATCACAATTAAGATATTAAGCATAATTATTAAAATATATACTTGCATTTTAATCTCCCAGTCACACACTCCCTACTGCACCTTAATATGCTCACATAGAGCAACTGTTGTAGCATATGAACAAACTACAAACCAAATAAAATATAGGATAAGTTAGTATAATCATAACAATTTATATCAACCAAAACATATTATATAAAAATGAAATTCATCTCGATCAATATAATTCTCAATATCATACAACTACAATCAAATATTTTCAAAACATGTCCCACAATGACCGTCAATACAGATATTTGATTCTTTTTTCTAAAAAAACTCAAGTATCGAGTAAACTTTCCTTTGAACTCTTGGACTTTTAAGTAAATTATTTTTTCTCAATGAGGGGATTGAGCACTCAATTGAACAAGGAACCTCAACTCTCTAGATTTTTAAAATTTTATTTTCACTATAGAAAAATTGATTGGTATATCAAACTGATTTCTTGGCTCAAATTGGGGCTTTTAATCTCTTAAGTCGACTATAACAAATCTTATTTAGTTCTAAAACATAGCACCAAGAGCTAATTTAACCAATCTAATATTTACATCCTCTGAAATTGTTCCTCAATCACATACAATATGTGTTCAATTCCACATCTCAATCATCTCTACTAGTGACATTTTCAATAACAAACAACTTCATTATCTATCACATTTCATCAAATTCTCATTCACACAACTCAATCAGTTAGTATAAAGAAAGAAATAACAAAATAGCTAGCTTCCCCACCTATACTTGAGTTTCTAACTCAACTAAACTTTACCAACTCTATCTCACGCAAGATACTCTTGTTGTACAAAGAAAATTGATATAAGTGATATGAACACATCCTAGTGACCATATACAAACAAAGATTTCATTTTGAACCTTTTGAGTTACATGCAACCACAAATCATCACTTGCACACAAGACTTTTAGACATGTCTCAAGAAAAAAAAGAACAAGAAATGAATTTATTCTAATAATAATTGAATAGATTCTTTATGATAATTTGATTACCAAAAAAATGAGATTGTTTTAGAAAATAACTTGACAAACAAAAATAATGAATAAGACGAAAATCAAATCCTTAATTTGTCCCGGCCTTTTTGAGCAAGTCTTAATTTCATACTTTTCATATTTTGTTTTATTTTCCACATGTAACATCTATTTATGTTTTCAGGGAAATTTTTATTATTGAAACAAATACTTTAATCAAAAATAAATATTTTTTTACTAAATTCAACTGATAATTTTCAAAAAAATTTAATTTAACGCATTGAAGTAGTTTTAAACAATTTTTTTTAAAATAGGACTTAAACTAAAATTAATATATTTAGCATTTTTTTATATAATGTGTTTGATCTTTAATATGCATAAAAAAAATGATACATTATATTCTTGTATTAAAATGACAAGAATAAAAGATAATAAAAATTATAATTATATGATGAAAATATGTATTCTAAAGTTGTTTTGAATAACACTTAAATGTAAAATAATAATAAATAGAAATCAACAAGAAAAAAACACTCAAAGCATGAACATAAAAGAATATTAAAAAGTAAAAAAATGTTGAGAAATTAAATAAACAAACGAAATATAATTACTATAGATAAAAGAATTGAATAATAAATCCATTAAATTGATGAACAGCAATACTAATATTCTCTTTCTGATTTTCATGTTCGATTTTTACGAGAGTTTTGTTAGATGATGTTTTCTTACCCTTGACAATTTATTATGCTTTTCCAACAATACACTTTTAATTTTTTAACAAAATCTTCTTAACTTCTCCTTGGATTAAAAATAAAGATACACTTGGTGAAAAATAACTTTGATCGTTGTAACGTTACTATTATGCAATTATATATATTATACTATTTTTTTTTCACTAATCATCTCTATATAGCATACAATTGTATATATATTGTGTTCACTTCCTTCCATAAATAATTTCTTCAAAATATAAAACTTTAATTCATCAAGTGAATTTAAAAATAGAGCAAATATTCACATGATTCTATAGTTTTAGGCCAATTTCACTTTTGGACGCACCACCTACATTTTCCTTAGTTCTTATATCTATAATAATATATAAAGGGGATTCCTCTTTTTGTGTCCATTTTTCATTTTCCAATTTTACCCTTAATTAATATTTTAAAAATTAATTATTTTATAATTAGTTTATTTTTAACCATTTTTTTTAAATCTTTTTTATTTTGATCGTTATTTCTAAAAACCTTTTCTAACAGTTATTTTATTTAACAACTATTTTAAAATTTATTATATAAATTTTAAAAATAAATATTATTGATCTTATAAAAATTAAAAAATGCGGATACACATGCATGTGTGTTCGCTAGTAACACGTAATCATAATCATAATATATACAAAATTTCAATTTACAAAACAAAATAAAATAACATTTTTGTAAAAACATATACATTTATGAAATGATCATTTTAAAAACTGGATCCTTTCAAGTCACAATCAACAACACATATAAACTCAAACTCAACTATAATTATTACTAACAATATATTATATTCTTCAAAACTTGTGTATTAACTTAAACTCGAAAATTTTATCTTTGTCATACTACCTACCATCCACTCATGCAAAAAGTCCGATACATAGGAAATTAAGTTCTCAACTCATATGACACGATAAATTTATGACTTGTCGAACACAATTCTTTTTCACACGACAAGCTAAATCATAAAAACCTTCATAAGCTCTTATCACCTAATTATTATTTTTTTATATAAGTCCAATAATTTGTAGAATCAAACTAATTTTTTTCAAAATTTTCATTTACTGCACATCCTATAACCATTTAATAATAATTAGATTTACATCACACATAGAAATATATTAGATCAACAACTATGTGTAGATTATGGTCATTGACTCTATTTAATCCCACTAGAGATGATAACATATCGGATCGAGCACAGCTAGTACCTACTCGCTACCAATCCGCATAAAAAAAACCTGTCACATGTCTCATTACCTGCATAAAAAAGTTTGCGTACTTTTTGAATACCCACAAATATTAAAAAAATATATATTTTATAAGAAATGCTTATTTATTATCTAATAACAAAAACAAGAATTCAACAAAAGGTATATATTTCATTCATGTTATAAGTTGAATAAGAAAAGACTTGAAAAACTTAGTATTCTTATTTTCTTCCTTCACGTGATAGACTAAAACAATGTGCTGAGTGAGCTGAAAGGAGATTTCCAATATACATACTCAGACAAACCCCATAAATTTCCCCAAAGAAATCAATCTCTTGTCGTTTTTAGTAGCCTGCCTTTGTGCTATGAAAGTGCACAAAATTTTCAGGCTCAGCAACCACCATGTATTGACCATTTGAAGAAAACCAAATAGACAATGTTGCCATCGGAGAAGATAAGCAACTCTAAACGATGAAAAACACTTCATGTGAACTACATCATAGCAAATAAATAAAAGGTTAAAATACCTTTTTGGTCCCAATTTTCATCAAGTTTTTTCAAATAAGTCATAATTTTGGTTTTGTGTTCAAATAGGTCCCAATTTTCGTCAATTTTATT
>Ga0209389_1003140_pt1 | contig 13150 bp, 7 predicted proteins | sample CowpearedBW_FD_187526 | JGI IMG/M metagenome (GOLD analysis project Ga0209389, IMG submission 187526) | Root nodule microbial communities of legume samples collected from California, USA - Cow pea red BW (SPAdes) (version 2) | ecosystem: Host-associated > Plants > Roots > Nodule | place: USA... | reverse complement strand
ACACACACACACACACACACACATATATATATATATATATATATATATATATATATATATATATATATATATATCTAACCATTCATGTATATCCCATATCAAGATCATGCCAAACTCACCATTTACCACCCATAAACCTTCTTTACTCATGCATATTCACCGATATCATACTATAACATACAAATTCAATCAAGCATGTGCCAAACACCCAAGTTCAGAGAAGAAACAGAACAAACACACATTCTCGCCTAGTTATCGCTTAGGATGAAGAGTCTCGCCCAAGCGAGAGGTTTCCTCGCTCAGGGGAGCTCCCTTCGCCTAGGCGAAAGCTCGAAAAGAGGGAACAGTGGCCTTCGTGTCCTCTCGCTTAGGCGAGACCTCCTCGCCTGAGTGAGATGGACTCTTGTTTAGAATAGGGGCACGTCGCCTGAGCGACAGTTTGCACAAATTTTAGGGAGCAGCCTTTGATACTCTCGCTTGGGCGAGACTGGCTCGCCTAGGCAAGATTATTAGAGTTATCCACTGTTCTCGCATGCACAGATAGCCATCTCCACCAAATTATCATTTTTAACCATTCTCAAGCAACGATAACAACAACCAATTATCTCAAACCAAGAAACAGAATGAAAACACCAGAGAAGTCAAATAAAATACTGAACCCTAGCTTCCCTTACCTAGAAATAAGCTAGCAAGGACTTTGACACCAACTGTTGAGCGCAACAGCTTGAGGAACAGGCTTAGAAACTGGAAGAATAGTGGAACAAATTTAAAAAAAAATGAGCTTACTACGAAACCCTACTAAAAATACGAAAACATGCTTAGAGGGGAGAAGCATGAGCTGAAGAGTAACTTACGTGGAGCAAGAAAATGAGGTTGAGCTTGCTTGACCAAGGTGGTACCTAACCCTAGCAAAGAAACGACTACAACTCTAAGGAAAATGGGAGACTATTTTTTTGAAAGTGAGAAGAATGAGTGCGTTAGGGCATATTAGGGTCTTTGGTTCCCTATGGGCCAGTCCTAGCCCAACTGATTTAGGGCAACCCCTTTAAAATAAGGCATATAATATAAGTGGGCCTTACACTAAGCATGTGCTTTTTTTTAAATCATCATTACTTACATTAATGAAGAGATAATGTTTATCTTTTCATCTTATCTTCTCCTTTTTTTTTCATTTTCTTTTCTTTTTTTTCTTCTTCTTATCTTCTCTCCTTATCTTCTTATCTCTTTAGAAATTTTTTTTATTACAGGCACCTATTTAATAATATTTTAAATAATATATTTTTACCTAATATTTTTTTAATATATATACATATTTTATTAGTTTTGTTTTCTTCTTATTGTTATTTTCAATAAGTAAAAACTACATCATGATGAAATATATTTTTAATGTTTAAACTACATTATAATAAAATACGAAAAATTAGTAAAAATAAAATATTTTCTAAGTTGTTTTTTTTAAATAAATAATACAGTTTATTAAAATATGGATGTTACAATATATGCATTCAGTGAATCCAAAAGCCTGGTGGAAAACCAATTTAACAAGAAGATAAAAGCTTTTCAATGTGACGGTGGATGAGAGTTTAAACCTGTCCAGAAAATAGTCATTGAATCGGGAATTCAATTTAGAATGTCTTGCTCGTATACCTTTCAACAAAATGGTAGAGTTGAAAGAAAAGACAAACATGTGACTGAACTAGGGCTCACACTTTTGGCACATGCTAAAATACCTTTACACCATTGGTGGGAAGCTTTCTCTACTTTAGTTTATCTCATCAATAGATTTCCTTCGTCAGTTAACCCAAATGAAAGTCCATTTTCATTGTTATTTGGAAAGAAACCTGACTATGATCCTCTAAAGCCATTTGGTTGTGCCTGCTATCCTTGCCTTAAACCATACAATCAACACAAACTTCAATTCCACACTACACAATGTGTACTCTTGGGATACAACAAATCTCACAAGGGTTATAAGTGCCTCAACTCTCATGGCAAAATTTTCATCTCAAGACATGTGGTCTTTAATGAGAATCATTTTCCTTTTCATGATGGCTTTCTTGACACAAGAAATTCATTAAAAACACTAACTAGAATAATCCATATTGTTCTTCCTTCTTGTCCTGCAGGTACCACTGCAAGCCATACAGTTGAATCAACTCACAGGGAGGTGAATCATTAAGAAGGTGACTTAGTTTCCAATGAAGAATAACCAACTCTCGATGACTTAGTTGTCAATGATGATCAACCAACATTCAATGATATCTCTATTCATGCAGATGAGGCAACCTCACAGGTAAATGACACACCAAAAGAAAATAACCAACAGATTCAAGAGGACAACATGTACTGGATGCAAACCAGAAGCAAGACAAGGATCTACAATCCAAAACTGCCTTATATAGGGTTGTCACAAACAAACACAAAAGACAAAGAAATAAAAAATGTTAATAAAGCTCTACTCAGTCCAAAATGGAAAGCAACCATGGATGCATAATTTAAAGCTCTAGCAGCTAATCATACTTGGACTTTGGTACCATTTTAGGGGTAGAATAACATCATAGACTCCAAGTGGGTCTTTAAAACTAAATACAAGGCAGATGGCTCAATTGAGCAAAGGAAAACAAGATTGGTTGCCAAAGATTTTCAAAAAACTGCGGGGCTCGACTATATGGTCAAGTCCAACACGATAAGAATTGTCATTTCTATTACAATACATTTTGAATTGGGAGGTTTGGCAATTAGACATAAATAAGTCATTCTTGAATGGCAATCTTAAAGAAAATGTGTTCGTGCATCAACCTGAAGGATATACAGATTCAATCAAGCCTGGCCACATATGCAAATTAAACAAGGCAATTTACGGACTAAAGCAAGCCCTAAGGGCTTGGTATGATAAGTTGAAAGACACTTTATTGAGATGGAGCTTTTAAAACACCAAGAGTGATTCGTCATTGTTTGTTCTTAGAGAAAATGATCATATCATACTCCTCATATATGTTGATGACATAATAATTACAGGGAGCAACAATGAGCCTTTAAAGACTTTCATTACTCAATTAAACATTGCTTTCTCTCTCAAAGACCTTGGCCTTCTACACTACTTCTTGGGAATTGAAGTACACAGAGATGCTGATGGAATGTACCTTAAACAAACAAAGTACATTAGAGATCTAATCAATAATTTTAATATGGAAAAAGCTTCATGTTGCCCTTCACCAATGGAAACAAGGAAACAATTCACTACTAAAGGAGAAGTTATTGCTAACCCTACACTATACATATAGACTATAGGTGCATTACAATATCTGACCAACACTTGACCAGACATAACATTTTCTGTCAACAAACTCAACTAATATATGATTTTCCCAACCGTAGATCACTAGCAAGGAATAAAAAGAATACTAAGATATCTCCATGGCACAACAAATTTTTATCTTCATATCAAACCCTCAATCGATCTTGATATAACTACATTCTCCGATGCAAATTGGGCCACTAGCATAGATGATAAGAAATCCATAGCAGGGCAGTGTGTTTTCCTTGGAGAGACATTGATCTTGTAGGCCTTAATAAAATAAAAAGTGGTGTCACGGTCAAGTACTAAGTCAGAATACAGAGCCTTAGCTGACCTAGCAGCAGAAGTAACTTGGATCAGATCACTTCTAGATGAGCTGAAATTTTCTATGCCTAGAAAGCCAATTTTGTGGTGGGATAACTTGAGTGCTAAGGCACTAGCATCCAATCTAGTGATGCATGCTCAGTCTAAACATATTGAGATAAATGTTCACTATATTTGGGATCAAGTGCTTCAGAATCAAGTCACATTAGCCTATGTGCCCACAACAGATCAAATTGTAGATTGTTTAACCAAACCTCTCTCATACACACAAGGTTCAACATTTTGAGACACAAACTTGGGATGACTGAGTCACCTCAGTTTGAGAGAGGGAGTTAGAGAAAGTTACGATTCTAATTATTAGAATCAATACCAGAGATATTATGTCAATAATATTATCCCAATATCCCTGATATTATGTCCTTGTATTATTTCTCATGTGTGCAACCATCATTATCAATTATTTCCTATATTATTTATTATATTCAATGATGGCTTTATTATAAAGATTATGATTGTACTATATTGTGTTTATATAAACATAGCAACTACAATATTTCTACATTCTATCTTTCTAGAGTAGTCTCGCTCGAGCGAGAGAAATATAGTTTAAGTGAGAACCTCCTAGCCCAATCGAGAGAAATCTAGTTTAAGTGAGAATTGTTGCAGATTGTCAATTCCTTATTTTAACTTGTGATCAATTGAGTTAATGTGAAAAATATGATGTATGAAGCTATGCATGAATGATGTGACACTTTTTTTTACCTGTACTTGATGTGTTTAGCACGGGATGATAATTATTTTGATGATAAAAGAGTTTCAAGGGAAATTCTTGGTGATGATATGGTTAGTGTATGCCTTGATATAGGAGATGTCTAAATAAACAAGGTATTCTGAACTCTAATAATCACTCGCACTCATGTAGTAATACTGATTCCTTATGTAAATTTTGAGTAATCTTTTAAAATTCCTTATGTAAATTTTGAATGACTGTAATACTGATTCTCTTATACTGTAACGTCCCCATTAAATATATAAATCCAATTTAATAAAATGTCGCATACATAAAATATTCAAAGAGTACGAAATGTGGGGTATGAAAGTTTGCAGTCATCCAATCATACCCACACTGAAAATAGAGGCACCACATTGCCTAAAACCAAATACAACAGTTCAATAGTTCCAAGACCTGCCCATGGCAAGGGATTTACAGAAAACTAAATAAAACTTCTTCAGATGTGGGCTCAATAGTGAGCCCAATACCCATCCATGATCATCAAGCTACAGCGTCCCCATTGTCACTGCGATCATTGGGGGTTCCCACATATGCTCACATCAAAGAATTGATGATCATCACAAAAGGAGAAGACCACACACAAACATACAAGCAAAACAAAAAAGTAAGCTAGAGTAAAAATATTATTTTATTAAGCAACTCAACATGCAATTTAAAGTCAAGGATACATATCGAACATCCAAATGTGTGATAGCAAACAAACATTTAGACTTCAAAACTCAATTATCCGGATACATATAATGAGACACCACCACTAACCCTTGTGGAATTATGTCCTAGTTGTGAGGCACCACCATGAAACCTTCATGGAATTACGTCCTGGCCATGAGGCACCACCATGAAACCTTCGTGGAATTACGTCTTGGCCGTGAGGCACCACCACGAAACCCTCGTGGAATTACGTCCTTACCTGAGGCACCACCATGAACTCTCACGACGAGGTTCATGGGATTACGTCCATTAGATGAGGCACCACCATGAGCTCCCCCTAGAAGGGTCCATGGGATTACGTCCTACTCATACCTTGTTCATGTTTCACCAACCAGTCATAGAGTTCCCATGCATACTAATCCCATGTCAAAACATATATAAATAACCAACTATCCAAATATATCCCATACGAAAGATCATGCCAAACGCATCAATTTCATTCCAATTGTGTCATATCTAATACATACAAGGCATAGTACAAGACTTTGTAAAGTAGCACACCGAGGTCTCGCTCAAGCTAGCCCATCTCGCTTAGGCGAGACTACTTTCGTTCAGGCGAGTGGGCTTCACTTATGTGAGCCCTCAAAACAGAGAAGGGGTGAGCTTCTGCTGTTCTCGCTCAGGCGAGAGCTGCTCGCTTAGGCGAGAACTTTAATTTTGAGCGACCAACCCGCTCGCCTGGGCGAGTTCAGCAGAACTCCCAACTTCCCCTACGTGCCAAACCAGTTTCCAACCATTCTAGCAGTACAAGCACCATAATAAATCACGTCCAAAAGCATATATCAAGCATTTACACTTAATGGGACCAAACAAGGATAAATAATTCAAAAACAGTGAACCCTAGCTCCCTATACTTGGAAAAGCTAGCCAAAAGACTCCGACACCTAAGCCCACGAACACAACAGCTCCTGGAGCAGATTCAAGAGTTGAGAATAGTGGCACAGAAAGGAGACGAGGTTACCACAATGAGCCTTTGTCAGAAAAGACAGGTTACGAGTTGAGAAGTAACTTACATAAAAGCAAAAAGGGTTTGAGCGGACTTGACGAAGGTGGAGATCAAACCCTAGCAGAGCTTGCGGTTGTAATTTCTAAGAAGAATGAGGGAAACTAATATCTGAAATGTGCAGAATGGAAAACAAATGGTCAGCAAGGGTCTTGGTATAGGCCAACCCTTAGGCCCAACAGATTAGGACAATACCTTTAAATTTGGGACAAAAAAATAAATAAACCTTACATATATTCTTTATCTTTTGTTGCTCAAATATATCAAACTGTGTGATATTTTATTTCAATAGTTTTTGTCCATTAAAATGGGATATTACAATCCTCATGCATATATGTTTTCCCTTATTCTTTATAAATTGGATTGAGTTGAAATTTCAAACGGATTCGATTAAAATTAAATTGAGTTCACAAAATTTACATTATAAATTAAACGATCCAAAACACAAAAAGTTTATTTATGGGAATGCGATAAAAATTATGAAGGTAAAAAAGGAAAGTACCTAAATTTGACTGATCAGTTCCTTAGTTTTAAACTTAACGAATCTAACTTACTCAGCTAACATAATAAATATATAATAAAAGTAAAAATTATCCAATAGCTTAATTATAAATAAATATTTTACGTTTTATCATATAAAATTATATAAGTATTATCACGATATTATCAAAATTAAGAAGATTTTAAAATATTTTTTAACTTTTATCTTTAACGGACAGGTAATAACATTTATAATGACTGAAGGTGCTATTTAATCATATTGAGATAAGCTCCCAAATAAATAAAAAAGAAAAACAAATTTAATCCAAGGAAAAAAAATTAAATTAAATTAGATTGAGTTGAAATTTAAATTAAATTAAATTAATTGTATTGAGTTGAAAGTTAAATTAAATTAGATTCAGTCTAATATCGATCACTTATGCTCTACCTAAAATAAATAAATTTTAATCGGTCGTTCTTTTTTATTAATTCATCCACAACCTTAACTAATTCAATTAAAATTTTAATGAAGGTCCCTTATGGTAAAAATATTTTCATCCTAATCCCTTTACAATATATTTGTAAGAAACTCTTGTTTACTAAATCCAACGTCCCAAGTTTTTTTCTACGAACAAAATTAATTACTTTAACCGAACTAAAATTTTGCAAATGAGTTTGGTAAAAAGATTTTTCCCTTTCTTGCCACAAACAAATCATTGGCTCAGACCCATTTAATGTAAGCCATTAAAAGAATTCTTTATAAACTAGATCATTGATTCACAATCCTCAAAGTGCAAATTAATTTGTTTAACCTCAACTTCTTAAAATCTGAAACTAGTAGGGAAAAGCTATTGATGTTAGTCTTTGTTTTTCAAAATCTGAAACCATCCTTCCCCTGAACAATCTGTGACACTTGGCAGTGGCGAATAAGTGTTGGAAAATTAGAAATGTATTCGGTGCTAAACTGATAAAGTAAAATACTGTTGACCTGTGAAACCCCTCACACATCTAAACCATGAACATCAAAATGTCACCAAACTCCACTAAGGTAACAATTTCTAACAACATGCTGGACTTGCTTCACACCAACCTCTTTTCCTTCGCATGCCACGCTTCATTTATAACCACATAACTTGTGAATTCTCTCTGTGTGGTGTGAGTCTTCATTGTCTCTACAGTAGTAAGTAACAGTATTTGCTTAAACCTCAGAACAAAATGCCACAAGGTGATTCCACTGCTAGCTCCACGCACCATGCTGCACCCACTACAAATACTAGGCGTGTGCCTACTCCAGGAAAGGCCACAATACTTGCCATAGGCAAGGCCTTCCCTAGCCAAATCATCCCTCAGGAGTGTTTGGTGGAGGGCTATATCCGTGACACTAAGTGTGCAGATGCTTATATTAAGGAGAAATTGGAGCGTCTTTGTAAGTGCAATATTACTTATTTGCTTTCCTTTTGTCACTGTTTTAAACTAGTGATGTCAGAAGTCCCATATCCATAAATCACTATATATATATATATATATATAAATCTCACATAAGTTGTCGAATTTGTAAAATTGAATTAAATTTAAAGTTACAATTTTTTTTTTAAAAAGAGGGTTGTTTTGAACCCAAAATTATAAAATAGGATGAGACGAATTTATTTTGAAAATTAGGATGAAATCGTTGACTCATGACGACATTCGTCATAAGTGTGATTGGTTTCTTTTTCTTCTTTTGGAAAAGAAAACTCGTGAGAACTTCTACCGATTCTTGTATTTAAAAAACGAATACAGAACCGAAGTTATTACGAGTCGTTTTGAAAAAAACCAAAGGAAACTGACCATGTCGTTATGAGTCTTAACATTTTCACTTTATTCTAAAAAAATTATTCAACTGACCTTATTTTTGACCTTATTTTACAATTACGGGTTCAATAGAGTCTTGTTTTAAAAAAAAAGCCTAAAGTTACAGTGATGAGAAATATGGATCTGTAAATGTGCATAACCTGAAGCATTGAAAACATTAGTAAGCTAAGCTACAATCTTTTGTTCCTTGATTTGCCATTCTGCAGGTAAAAACACCACTGTGAAGACAAGGTACACAGTGATGTCAAAGGAGATTCTTGACAAGTATCCAGAGTTGGCCACGGAGGGTTCCCCAACCATAAAGCAGAAGCTTGAAATAGCGAACCCAGCAGTGGTAGAGATGGCTACGAGGGCGAGCCTTTGCTGCATCAAGGAATGGGGAAGGGCAGCTGAAGACATCACCCACATGGTGTATGTTTCCTCAAGTGAGATAAGGCTACCAGGTGGTGACCTTTACCTGGCAAACGAGCTTGGTCTGAGGAGTGACATTGGGCGTGTGATGCTCTACTTTCTAGGCTGCTACGGTGGTGTCACAGGGCTGAGAGTGGCCAAGGACATTGCAGAGAACAACCCTGGTAGCAGGGTTCTGGTGACAACCTCTGAGACCACCATTCTTGGGTTCAGACCCCCCAACAAGGCCAGGCCTTATGATCTTGTGGGGGCTGCACTGTTTGGTGACGGAGCTGCAGCGGTGATAGTTGGAGCCAACCCTGTGGTGGGTCAAGAGTCTCCCTTCATGGAACTGAGCTATGCAGTGCAGAAGTTTGTGCCCGAGACACACAGTGTGATTGATGGGAGACTCTCTGAAGAGGGCATAAACTTCAAACTTGGAAGAGACCTTCCTCAGAAAATTGAAGACAACATAGAAGAGTTCTGCAGGAAGCTGATGGCGAAAAGCAGTGTGAAGGAGTTCAATGATTTGTTCTGGGCTGTTCACCCCGGAGGGCCTGCGATTCTGAACAAGCTTGAGAGTACTCTGAAGTTGAGCAGTGAGAAGTTAGAGTGCAGTAGGAAGGCACTTATGGACTATGGGAATGTTAGCAGCAACACTATATTCTATGTGATGGAGTACATGAGGGAGTTTCTGAAAGATGGTGCTCAAGAATGGGGCTTGGGACTCGCATTTGGTCCCGGAATTACTTTTGAAGGCCTTCTCCTGCGCAGCCTCTGATCTTAATCATGCTGCTCTTTCTTCGCTGCTTTAGAATTGAAATTGAAATTTCAAATAAAGTTTCGTCTACCCAAATACTCTCTCAATATCAATACACACAAATATATTATGAAAAATATTCTAGCTGTCTTTTCTTTTTCTATCAATTTCTACAAGATATATGAAGAATTGGATTTCAGGCTAAAATTGCATTAAGATACAACCATATTACTCACTCTACTATAAAAAGAAGTCTTATTTCCCAAACAAAGCATATTTGTAGTGAACCGTATGGTATCCAAAATGCCTCTATTAGTATTAGTATGACCGAATGTATATTATCGAAGCACAATATAAGACGATGATTCTATTTTTTACTTTCTGCCGTAAATTAACATAATAGTTATTAATTAATGTATTACTAACTTTATTTTTTAAAGAATTAATCACTTATACTAAATCATTTGAGAGTAAAATAAATAGAATGAAAGTATAACTTTTCATGATTAAATATTTATTTATTATTTTTTTGTTTTATCTCTTCCAAGTAACTATTAAAACTGTTATTTTCTCATTCTTTATTGTATTTTAGCTTTTATAATTTCCAAGCTGTTTATTCTTCAACACTCTTCTTAATTATTTTAAATTTTTCATCGGTCTATATCTCTTAATAGGGTTAACACCTCTTAATAATATATCAAAATTAAACAGAATAATACAATAAATAAATATATATTAAAAATGTATTAACTTTTCTAATTAATATATACAATTATAAAAATTAAATTTTAACCCAATACAATAAATTTATAATATAATTTATGCAGGAATATGTTTTTGCAAGAGATGTTAAAACTGTGTTGAGCACGGTATATTTTCAAAACAGAGTAGCCGTTTAATTTTTTTCTTTACTTCAAAAGCTTCTCAAACAACCTACTCGACGCACATCGACGCCATGAATCTTAGCTACGAACAGAAGCTTCAAGTTGTTACAAAAATCATACTAGATGACGAGGCACGCGCCTGCGACGCGCCACCGTGCGAGGAAGAGCTCGGACTCAAGGCAACCCTTAAGCCGCACCAGGTGGAAGGGGTTTCCTGGCTAATACGGAGGTACAAACTCGGCGTCAACGTTGTCCTCGGTGAGACTGTAACCCATTCAATTTGTTTCGTTGCTCTTAATTTGTCGGGATGTGAAAGAAACTGTGGCGTGGCGTTGTCCATTTTTTTATTTTGTTCCATTTGCAAACATTCTTTGGGGGAAAAGTATGAATTCGGAGATTGTAAGGTCTAATCTCCGGTTCAATGGGTTTGTCTGCATTGAAATTCTGAGAGTTTGAAAGGAAGTTTGAGTTAATTTTGGTCCGTTCCGGACTGTGCATACATAATATTCTTACACATGTGAGCAGATTTTCAATTTGATCCTATAGTTAAACACTTATTAAATTGGTATTTGTAATGTAAGTTTTACTGGTTTGGTCCCTTCCTTCATACATGGATTATTAACTTTCTTACATATTCTTCATTTGGTCTCCTATACATGTGCGTTACATTCTTAGCAACATACTTTAAAATATATATTTGGATGAATTTTGTGCCGTCAAGTCATTCTCTTCGTGGGAAATACATGGAATTCAACTAGAGATTATTGAAAGAATTGTGTTGCCAATATCTAGTAGGTAGTAACACATGTTCTGATTGTTGGGAATAGTCCAAGTGTGAGTCAAAAAGTCTCACATTGGATAGAAAAGACAAAGTTAAACATTATATAAGAATAAAGACCCATAATAACATTGCCTTAGGGTTTTGGTGTAAAACTGGTGTGAAATGCCTTATGTGTGTAAGACTAATATTATATAACCATATAGAACCACAATCTCTCAATGAATATAACCATGACTATGCCCATAACCTCATATATGTGAAAAATATAAAATATAAACCCAATAGTGGTATCAGAGCCGATGGTTAGGAGTGACTGACCGCATAACCATAACCATAACAAAAAGGGATCACCGAAGTGAATGACCGCATGACCACAACCAAAGGGGTCACTCATACACCTGAAGGGAAATATATCATGAAGAAAAAAAAAACACAAGGGACTCACCCTTGAGGGGAGATGTTGGGAATAGTCCAAGTGTGAGTCAAAAAGTTCTACATTGGATAGAAAAGACAAAGTTAAACACTATATAAGAATAGAGACCCATAACAACATTGCCTTAAGGTTTTGGTGTAAAACTGGTGTCAAATGCCTTATATGTATAAGACTAATGTTATATAACCATATAGAACCACAATCTCTCAATGACTATAACTATAACCATGACTATAAACCATATATATGAAATATATATATAACCCTAACAGTCATGTTATTCTCACCTTTTTAAATACTTAAAATTAGTCCTTTAATGTCTATTTATTGTAATATCTAATTGAAACTGATGGCATTATCTTTGAAGTGCCAAGTTTAATATTTATTATGATACAGGATTAGAGACAATGTAATAGAGACCATGTAATGTGGGGTATGGAATATTCTTTGGAGGGATAAAACATATATTTACTCTGAAATTGTAGTTATGCACTTTTTGTTTATTAAATTAATATTAGAGTTTGGGTGATATCCATATGGTATTCTCTGTGTTTGGCAAGGAGGAACTTTTCTCCATTCAGTATCAATCCAATCTATTGATGTTTGTGTACAATAAGGCATGTTGTTTAGTTGTTTCACTTTTTTTTTGTAGCAATAGGGTGTCCTAGGGCATGAGGTTCTGGCTTGGTGAGGTTTAGGGAGGGTGGATATGCACAGTCTTAGCCTTGTATGCCAGAGGCTGATTCCAAGATTTGAAACCTATGACCAAGCTGCACAAGTCAGCAATTGCGCAACATTCATTTTGTAATTCTTTACAAAAATGAAGAAAAAATGTCCAAAATTGAGAGATGATGTTTTTTAGTTTTGTTATTCTGTTTTGAAGATTTAAGACCTGGTAGGTTCGATAGTATTTATGAAGCAACATTTTTTATTAGGTTATGACTAGAACTTTTCTATTATTTGCAGGGGATGAGGTACACTCTTCAATTCTGTGTCAGAGCTTGTGTAAACTGACAGGAAATTTTTGTTTAATCTAATTGGTATTATAGTCATGAAATTCATCTTTTAAAGTAGTTATTACTCTGTTGGTTTATTTTGGCAAGTGCACCAATTTAGTTGAAGTTGCCAGTTAGGGTTAGAGTTATTGAACCACATGTATATGACAAATATCTATCATTATTGAATGCTGATTCCTCAAACATATAACAAAACATTTGAGTATTATGATCCGATGTTAGATACACTTGATATATTGAAATTTATTCCTGTATATCTCATTGATTTCAGAGTTAATACTCGCTTGCTAGCCAGAACTTAGATTTTAAATATTAAAACTAGGAGTAAGATAAATATAAGCATTGTGAATATTTGAGGGAGGGAGAGAGACACACACATACACACACACACACATATATATATATATACACACACACACACACACA
>Ga0209389_1003135_pt1 | contig 13155 bp, 9 predicted proteins | sample CowpearedBW_FD_187526 | JGI IMG/M metagenome (GOLD analysis project Ga0209389, IMG submission 187526) | Root nodule microbial communities of legume samples collected from California, USA - Cow pea red BW (SPAdes) (version 2) | ecosystem: Host-associated > Plants > Roots > Nodule | place: USA... | reverse complement strand
CAATTAATTAATTGAGAATTAAACATAAATTATGTTGAGCAAACCGGTGTAAATCTTTGTTAGATCATATTATACTTGGGAAAACAAATGCAACCTTCCTTTATCTTTTTCTTATTTTTTTCATAGTATTATGCTTACCATATACTATTTTAATATTATTCTTATAAATTAACATTAAATATTTGTGAGCAAATATTTATTAGATAAATTGTAATTTAATTTAAATAATGTTTAATTTATGTACATAAAGTTAATTTTGAATTGTTAAGCATGAAATATTTTTCACTTTAAATTAATTATGATTGCAAATTGTTGTTTCGCATTTAACAAATTAAAATTAACTATATTTATAAAAAACATTATAAATTGTTTAACTTATTTGAAACAATATCGTATTCAATTAAATAAATTATTTAACATTTTTTTCAAAATAATTTCGCACTAAAATAATCACTAAACTTATTGGCAAATTCTAATATTATTTTAAAAGTATTCAGGAATAATTTCAATCATTATATATTAATAGGGTTAAGAATTTTTTTAGTCTTCCAAAATTAGAATTCGTCTCTATTTGAAATTTTGATATATTTTGGTCTTTAAACTTTAAAATGATTGAATATAGTTATTTTAATTTAATTACCTTAAGTTTTGTTTGAGGTGTCAAATGCATTTCCTAACAGGATATTGAATCGAAGATGTGTCAAACAATGTAAGATAGGAATAAATTCCAATTTCAAATTAAAGTTGAGGAACTAAAAACATATTTAACCCAATATTTATATACCAAACATTTAAATTTTAAAAACAGAAAAATCATTTCAGCCATATCCGTATGTTCATAGTATTGGAGAGAAATTACTCATCTAAAACTCAATTTTTTTGGGTAATTAACTTTTAAAAGCATGTTATTTTAAAAATAAATATGGTTTAATTACTTTTTTATTATTATTTTTGTTCAAAAATATCAAATTGGTCATTCAATTTTTGTTAGTATCAATTTGGTCCTGATTTTTAAAAATCAATACAGTAAAATCTTTTTTATTAAATTTCTTGAAATGGGTTAAAGATTTTTCATCAAAATAGATATTAAAAATATGTTAATTACACCAATAAAACAAATCAACATACTTTAATTATGATGAAAATGACTCCTTTAAGACATTTAATAAAAATGACCAAATTATATTAATTTAAAAAAAAATCAAAACTAAATTGTGTAAGGCCCATTTTTATTCTCTACCCTAATGTCTAAGGGCTGACCTTAATCTGTTGGGCCTAAGGGTTGGTCCATAGGATGCCAAGACCCCTAAAACTGCTAGGTTTCCCTTTCAGCCTCATTCTTGCAAAATAGAACCTAAAACACTGCCCTTCTTCCTTTTTAGAACACTCTCCTAGGGTTAGCCGTCAACTTCCCCAAGCGAACTCAAGCTCTTCCCCTCCATGTAAGTTGCTTCTGAACTCGTAGTGGTCTTCCTCTAGCTTTATTTTCGACATTTCCTTGAGGCTCATCTCAATGACCTGTTCTGCTTTGTCCCACTATTTCTTTCCAGCTACTTATCTTTGTTCCTAGAGCTACTGCGCTCTTTTGTTCGGTGTCGAGGTCGCGCCGGGATAGTCTATTAGCTTATTTCCAGGTAAGGGGAGCTAGAGATTCTTGTTTTGAGTGTATTTTTCCTGTGATTGGTTTTGTTATGTGTCTCTGGTGATTGTATGATGTCTGTTTTAAAATGAATATGCTTGGTATACTGCTCTGGATGCAACTTGGATTTTTCAGGTGTCGAACAGTGAGGGGAAACTGCTATTTTCTCGCCCAAGCAAGCATGCCTCGCCTAGGCGAGATTAATAGAGGCTCGCCCAAGCTACTTCACGAGAGTAGTCGCTCAGGCGACCCACGCTCTTTTTGAGCGAGCGAACGTCTCGCTCAGGCGAGAGGGGTCTCGCCTAAGCGAGATCACGCGTGAGGTTATTGTTCCCCTTTTTGAGCCCTCGCCTAGGCGAAGGGGGCTCGCCTGAGCGAGACCCTTCAGCCTGAGCGAGGAGTTGGGTGAGGACAGTGTGGTGTATGGTTGTTTCTTTGTCCTTGAATGATTGGCACTTGCTTGGGTATAATTATTATGTTAAAAACATGAGATGAATGGTTATGTATGAGTGATGTGATTCATGGTTGGTGAATGATGGGTTTGGTATAGACTTGGCATGTAATTTAAATGAGATGGATGGTATCAAAGAGACATGGTATTGATATGAAATACAAAGGATGGGTTGGTATGTTTCAATATTTGGGTACGAATGAGGATGGGTTGAAGATGGTTGGCATGAGGTTATGTGTATAATATGTATTACTTGATTGATTAAGCATGATTGGTCCGTGGTCAATGCGTAATTCCTTGAAATCTCTAGGTGAGATTTTAGGGTCGTGCTTCAGTGGTCGGGACGTAATTCTATGGCCCTTGTTAGTGGGAGTTCATGGTGGTGCCCTATTTGTATAGTCTGGTAAGGATTCAAGGTAATGTTGCATCCTGACACTCTAAGAGGTCAGTTAGTCTCACTTAGAGCGGATTGACTCTTGTGGTGAGAGTAGCATGAGGCTTGAAACTCATTAAGGGCTAACCTTGTGTGTAGGGGATTGAAACATCGTAACACTTGTAACACTTAACTTGGGGGTGAGCAGAGGTATCCACCACAAGTGCAATTATCCGCTGAATCCAATCAGATTATATGTATTCGGATGAGTCGAGTCGAATCGTAATGTATTGATTTCATAACATGCTTGGATGATGTATGAGTAGTTGACTGTGAAAGCATGCCTGATTACATGATAAAATTATTTTTGGCTCTAGCTTACCCTTCTGTCGTTTGTAGGGAGGTCATGGTTCCGTTGCTTAGCCATCTGGGCTGGATTTTTTCTACTTGGGCTTTCTTTTTGGGCTATGGCCCATGTACTAGTCTATATTTTAAATTCATATTTTGACTTTGTTGCATTTTGTATCTGGTTTAGTTTTGACATCGTGGTGTGCCTTGAATAATTTTAAGGAGTTAAGTTTTAAACTTCAAGACTACGCTGTTATATTATCTTTATGTGACACTTTCTTTAATTTCGTTTATTAAATTAAATGGGGTGTTACAAATTAAATCTATATAAAAAATTGGAGAATTAACTTGGCATTTTAGAACGAAAATAAAAATAAAAGAATAATTAAACCAACAAATATTAATGCGGTAACTTTACTTTGAAAATAAAACTTCGACGAGTTTTTAAAATTAAACTTTTCTCTTACAACGAAGAATAATTAAACCAAGAAATATTAATGCCAGTAACTTTACTTTGAAAATAAAACTTCGACAATTTTTTGAAATTAAACTTTTCTCTTACCATTACTTTTTGTATTAAATTTGTTAAGATTATAAACATAATTATTTAATATTTTTAATTTTGAACTCAAAAATACATTGTGATTTAAATTCTAATACTTATAGTCTATTTTCACAAGGTAATCTATATTATTAAAGGTGATTATCCATTTATTTTATTTTAATTACTTCTAATTATATGCTCCAAGACCACATTATTTTATTCACTTTTTTATATCATTATTTATAATCGATTTTAAATTTTACCCATTGTCTATACGTTAATTCACTATTTAAAATTTTAAAATAAGAAGTAATTATAAAACATATTTTTTATTTTGGTAAGATAGTAAATTAGGGTTCAAATTAGATCTTTTTTGCACATATTCATAACATAAATAAATGAAAAAATAAAAATAATTTTATCTTTGTATTGTTATTCTTTAAATGTTGTAAAATGTGACATCAAAACCATGACCCGATAAACTATATGAAAATTTATATATTTTTTAAATATGCCAAAAACAAAGAAAGTTGATTCATTTCTTTAAGAGTGAATGGATTTTTTTTTTGTTATAAAATAAATCACATTTAAATTCCATGAAATGGCTATATAATAATAATATATATACCTTACAACATCCTACACCACTTTAATTATGTGTAAAGGGAAAAATAATAGGCACATGTCCAATAAATAAAAAACTAAAAAAAAAAGACATATATGATTTGCAATTGACACATCTCAAGTTACAACTCTAATCCCATTTTTATAATTTTTGAAAGTATTATTTTATCTATCCAAACCAAATGACATAAAGGTTCAAAATATAGACGACAAATAAACTCCTATAATAACAAGTAATTTTACCTAGTAGTTTGATTTAAGTCATGTGTTCTTGTTATACTAGTGTTAGAAAAGTCTTCAGGATCGAAATGAAGATCAGAGATTGCATTAAGATTAAGATTAGGAAATGCTGAACAACGACATCGAGGACAACTCACGTTAAGCCGAAGCCACTCGTCTATGCATTCCACATGGAAATTGTGACCACAGGGCAACCCACGAACCTACACCACATTAAAATGTTTAATGTAAGGTTAAAGTATATTTCTTGTCTCAAAGCTATTTTTAAAAATTGTATTTTGTCTTTAAACTTCGTAGAAAAAGTTTTACATGACTTTAATAAAATTTAAGAATGAAATAACTATATATTTAATTTAAGAACAAAATGTAATTTAGAAAAATAGTTTGAGAATGGAAAATATATATTTATTATTTATTCATTGAATGATAAAACCTATTAAGTTTGAAATGAATATGACTAAGAAGAAATGAATTAATATTTTTCCCCATTAGTTATAGGTATTGGTATGGAAGAAAAAGTTTACCTGATTTCCTGCACAAAACTCTTCTAGGCAAATGAGGCATTCGTTGCAAGTAGTAGGAACCGCATCTAACTTGAATGTTGGAAGTTCTTGAATTGAAGCTTCCATTGCTTCTTTCTGCATTCAAATTACACCACATTATCTATTAGTAATCAAACTAAAAATAAATATACAAAAAATATATGTGCTGAAGTATATATTAAAATGATGTTCAAATAAATAAGACATATCATTTAAAAATTATGCATGTTTATGGTTGAGAAGAAGTATAATATAAAATAACCTGAGCTTCAGTTAGGTAAAGTCCAGGATGAAATGTAGCATTTTGGGCAGTGCTTGCAGCTTCAAATGCCCAATCAGGTACTTGGATCATTTCCATTATAATCTAACAATAAACAACAACTATTCTTATCAGTATACCATCATCCAAAAGTCCCAAGTTTAGGACAACAAAATACAAATTGTTCATTTTCATATTGTGTCCTTTTTACTTTTTCTTCACAAAATTTTAATGATGGAAAATAGAATAAGGCATATTTACTAAATGGGTAATAGTGTTTTAATACAATATGATGTTGTGTCTATGTAGCATAAAGTATTATAATACATAAATAGGGTGTCAAAAAGGGTCAGGTTAGTCCGTTTGTGTCTGCCCACTTCTAGTTTACCAAAATTGGACCGATGTCAATTCAACATAAAAAAAAAAGAGTTAAAACATTGAACTCGTCTTGTCATTGGATGGTTGGCAGACTAACCCGCCAAATTTATGTCACCAGTCACACAAAATTGTCCCTCCTGCTCTCTAGTTTCTTCTTTGTGTTGTTCCTTCTAAAAGAAATTCTCAGCATGTTCTATTGCAACAACAAGGCTTGTTCTATGTTTGTAGTAAGTCTAATTCACAAATTCCCTAATTTTCAATCGTAATTCCCAAATTATACAGAGAGAAGAATCGATAGTGCCAAATGCAAACCACACAAACCTAGAAAATAAACCAGGATAAATCAACGTAAAGAAGATGGACCGGGATGAGATTCGAACTATGAGAAGAAGATGGGTGGGAGGGATTCACGTTCACACTCTTGCATCGTTCGCAATCTTGTGGTGCAGCTTGTCGCCTTCATACCCTTAAAGAAGACAAGGAACACAATAGACCTATTTTTGCTTGCTTTGTTCATTAATGGGTAATGGGTCGGTGAATTGGCCCGACCCGTCATACGTGTGACATGGTGGATTTGACGGGTTGGATGGTCTAGTTTGCATATTCACAAGTTCAAAAATATACTCCGACCTACCTTTATTCAGACGGATTGACAGGCTAGTCTGTCAGGTCAGCTCGCTTTGACACCTCTATATATAAAGATAACTAAAAATACAATCCATCATAAATTTGAATAAAAATAAAAATTCATTTAACTTACAAATTCATGAGTTGTAGATAAAAAGATTTTACATAACCAATAAATCTAAAAATTTAGTACGAAGTTTTCAAATGTGTGAGATTCACCATTTCAAGGATAAGTTCATAAGAGCAAAATTTCATCATGATTCCAAAACAAAGAAAAGACTAAACGAGACTAATTCTTCATAACTCATCATATCTCCACTAACATACTATATTCCGATTATTTTGAGCATTAGCGCAAATGCAACTTCAACAAAAGCAAAAACAGTAGAATCCTTTATTGTTCACTCCCTTTCATTGGGAGAAAATAATTCCATTAAGAGATGGAGTTTTCATGTTTCATTAACTACACTAATATAAACAAAAAAACAACATAGATAAAAGAACTTACCCCAAATGCGGATATATGCATACCCTCTGGGGAATTTAACAAGTGCAATTGTCTTCGTTTCAACCACTACAAATAATTCCAAAAATAAAAAATGAAAACAAAACATAAGTAGAGACAAAAAAAAGAAAAAAGAAAAAAGGAATAAGACATTTTTCTGCAAACATAGTAACACAGAAGTGCTAACCTTCCCTGCTGTGAGAGAAGCAATACAAAGGAGTCCACAATAGCTAAAGAGTAACCAAATAATGAAGCTCCATTTCTGACCCCCTCCAGACAACTGTACATAAAATAAAACCACCTTTGGATTAAGCATCTTAAACATGTTTACAAAATCAAAAACTACAATTAAGGATTAAAACATACACAAATTTTAGTGTCGATAAACCATAAGGTACCAATTATTGTCCATGCCCAAAGAAATGGATACAAAAGGAATGCAAGGATTGAAAGTACAACCACTCTCCCATAAAAATTAGCACATCTCAGAGCCCATCCAAAATCTCTAAAAACACAACAAAATAAGGGAAAACAATATAAGTAATTGAAACAGTAATAAGATTTTACTATTTCATTAAATTTTTAGGTTAGTTCTGATCTGAATGTTGTTCAATTTGAGAGTTAAGTAAAACTTAAAAAACATTATCAATTTATCAGACTCATACTTACACAAATGCACTGTTTATACAATTTTAGAAGAAGTCTCAGAAAACAAAAACATTAAAAGATGAAAGACTAGTAGAACGTCTTACAACCTCAGTCTGGAAGCAAGTCCATTATCAATGAACATCAAGAGTCGGAAAGTGAAAACCACACTGTAATCGACCTGAATCATCACATCCAATAAATAAATAAATAAATAAAAATATATATTAAAACAGAAATAAATAAAATGAGAATTGATGATAAAAAATCTCACTCACCACAGTCCATATATGCAGAGGGTATGTACAAGATTGGTATAAGTTCCAATTAATTATCACAATAGCTCTATAAGTAAAAATCGTTAAAGAAAACACACTCACCAAAGAGTTACAAAAAATTACTTGTGATATTTTTTTCTAACAAAGATTAAGAATATAGAAGAATTAACGAATGATACGAAAACAGAGAGAAATCAACAAAAGGGGGAATTTTTAAGGATACGTGTTGGTCGCGAGCACAGACAAGAAAAAACCATCGAACCTGCGTTCAATGTGATATGATTGTGTTAAAATTGGGAAGATAAAAAAAAGTGATGAAGAAAGAAGGATTGAGACAAACCATTTGAAATTAACGCCTCTAATTGCCATGGTGAAGGGAAAACCCTATAATGAAACAACGTTGTATCCAACAATCTTCGGTACGTGAAAAATGCATGAGATTACTATAGAGTCAAATTGGATTGAGATGTTTCATCCGACAATTATCATGATTGAACATCAAACAAGAAGAAGTGACAGTGAGGAGAAAGTGTGCAGTGTAGATCTTAACTGAACTGTACTCATTGTTTTATTGGTTAGCTATCTACAAATGGATTGGATTTCTAAGACTTTTTATAATAAAAATAAAAAAATAAAAAAAATGAAAAATAATTTCCGCAAAAGACGAAGTCAGAGGAAATAGAACAAGAAATTGTAATTGGAATGTATTAGATCAATAATATGTAAGATATAAACAAATAAAAATTATGGTATAAAAAAATTATATAATAAATAAGGATAAAAAAATTGTTAAAAGGATAATTTGACAAGGTTTTTCGATCATTTAAGAAGGAGTGTTCGTGTATTTAAGAAAATTGATGATTTGTGTGAAAGTTTTTTTTTTTTTAATGGTTGGATTTCCACTAACGAAGAGTTCACATTAAAATTGAAATTACTAAGATTTTAGGAGTTATAAATCTAGAAATGAGAGCATTTTAATCAATTGCTAAGTAATTTAATTAATTACGACAACAATGTTTCAAAAACTTTAAATAGTTGAAAACTCTATATTTTTATACAAAACTCACAAGTTTTACACATTTGAAGAAAAATGTTTGAAGATATGAAAACATTGTAGTAAAAATACGATGACATAAATTCCTGAAACGTGTTGAAACATTGTCCTTAAGGATTTATTTATGCAAATTTTCCAAGGTACAACAAGAACATCTCGGATATATCTCGAAGATAACAGAAACTAACAAGATAAACTCTTTAAAAGAGTAGAATAACCCAAGATAACAAAATAAAGATATAGAGGGAGAAAAGAGCACAAGAAACCCCAAAGAGAAAGAGATGTGAGTTTAATTGTCTGCCTTTATGGAAAGCACCAAACCACTTTTTTATAGGTGTGAATAAGGGATGGTGATGAGTTAAAATCCCATGGCTCATGATGAATATCTTGTAACAACTCAACAACGACCATATTTGTTGTAATGCCCAAAATCGAAATTGTTGTATCAATAATAACCAAAACAAAACTACTCTAGCTATAATGGCCAAATTGTAACTACATATTTTGCAATAACCAAATTTTACAGCAATCCCCCACATATTGCAAAATATAAGAAAAAGAAGAAAATCATGGGTCTTGTATAAGATGTAATGCATCATAGTTGGTATAGCAAGCTATATGAACCAGTCTTAAATTAATAAACTTAACATACAGTGTAGTTGGTATAACAATTATATGAACCAAAAACAATTATATGAACCAAAAACACTTGTGTGTTATCAGAACTAACAAATGACTTATTCTTACCCATAAGAACCTTATTCATGGGATCTCCAATCACAAAGGTTAGGTTACCATCCTTGTTTGTTTCAAATGGCTTAAGTCTTATTCTTCTATATGTTTCTATAATCATATTTTCATATTTCATCCTAGGGTTTTGTGAGAGGATCTACTAGATTTCATTCTGACTTCACATACTCAATGAAAATTGTTCCACTCTTTAGTAGCTACTGCTGATTGGCAATCACAATGTATTCTCATTCCTAGTGGAATGTTAGCTAAAAAAGTTCGTCAACTACTCAACTTCACTATCAACCATTTCAAGAACAACATACTCATATTTCATTGTTGATTTAACAATAATTGTTTGCCTGGCTGATCTCCATGAAATCACACTACCCCCAAGTGTGAATCTATTACCTCTAATGGATTTTCTCTCATCTGAATCAAAGATTCAGTTAGCATCATTGTACCTTTTTAGTACAATGAAAAATCCACTATATTCAATGGCATATTTCTTTTAATCTCTTAAGTATCTCATAAGTGCATCTCAATATTGCTAATTAGAATATTAAGTGTATCTTCTCAGTCTACCAATTGCATAAGCAGTTTACCTACTGCATAAGCAATATATAGTCTAGAAAGACTCATCAAAATCAATAACACCAGTGCAGGAAGGGTATTTTACCGCGACTATTTTTGCTATTTTGCCCCGGTTTTAGAACCGAGGCATATAAGACCGAAACCAAAAATGTTGCTTTTGGCCTCAGGTGTTACCCGAAACCATATCTCTTTATTACTACCTCGGTTTTGATACAACCGAGGCCTAAGACGTTCAAAATTAAAAAAAAAACCACCGAAACAGAGGCTTCCACTCCAACACCATCTTCCACTCCATTTTTCACTTACGGAGGATTAATCTTTCCAACATCACGAAACACTTCATAAATGCATCCTCACAAAATCACCAAAATCACAAACCTCACCACCCAATCTCAATCACCTGCACAAAATCATCAAAATAGAGGCAATCAAACCATCACAATATTACTAGATTTTACCCCTGGAAACAAGATGAATGAAGAACAAATAATGTGAAGAAAAAGACCCCGTCGACAGTAATATATGAATGCAGTATATATTGTGGGAAGAAGGCACAATAGAATGCAATAGATAAAATTGGGGATAATATTTGATGTAGAAGAAGCGGAAACACGAACTGGGAAACGGAAACGCAAACTGGGAAGCGGAAACACAAACATGTTATGGAGAAGGGTGAATAAAAATGAAGGAGAAAGAGAAATAGTACCTCTGAACTGGGAAGCGTAGAAGTGACAAATGAGGGGGTCGTGGTTGAGGTGGGAAGTGTTGGGTTTGATGGAAATGAGGGTTTTGTTGGTAAAATGGGAGGGCGAGGAGGAGCATCGAATTCCGACGAGCTCGTGGTGAAGACGAAGGAGAGGATGATTGTTCGTGGTAGGGGAGACGTTCCCGCCGCATGAAGGATGAAGAAGAAGCTTGGTGGGGGAGAGTCTGCGACTTTAGGGTTTCCTGCTGAAGAAAGGAATTTGGGCCTAAGGCTGGCCATTTTAACTAATTGTATTACCTCAGGTTCAAACAACCGAGGCATATAAGGCCTTATTGCCTCGGGTCAGTATTAACCGGTGCATAAAATTTTTGTTTTAAATTTAAAAATCCAAGTGGCGGGAAGGGGGAAATTTTGGAGGGGCTTTAGGCCTCGGGTCTTTCAGAATCGAGGCATAAAACTAATTTCTGCTTCGGGTAAACTAGTAACCGGGACATAAAATGTTGAATAAATTACAAAACTGCCACCGCGTGTTTATATGCCTCGTTTCCACTATAACCGAGGCATAAAGTCTGAGGTAAAAAACGTAAAATGCACTAGTGTAAGCTCCCAATTAGCTGGGCATACTAGGGTTGAAACAAATATTTTTTTATCTATTTTTCATTAACTCTTTAATTCAAAATTAGTATCATAAAGGGATATCCATTCGTTTGAAGTCAAAATTTATTTTCCTTTGAAAATGTGATTAAATTCATTCAAAAGAAGCTTTTTAAAATTTTAGGCACCCCGTAGTCTTAAATATTTAAGATTAGTAAACGAACAAAGGCCGTACTCCTGTCATTTTTATGTAAGGAATATACGAACCACTAGTCTCAAGTAATGGATAATGATCCATTGCATCATTCACCATGTCAACTTCATCCTTTAAGATCAATGATATACCCTAGCTCTATTTCTCGGGTTGAAAAATAAATCAGGGGAACACGAAGAAATCCACAAGAGCCCATCTTCATCTTCTTATTTCTTCTTTCTCCAATTTTTGAGATTTATTCTCCTCCCATTTCTTGCTTTCATCCAAAAAGGAAAGCAAACACATTAGCCCTAGGTCACGCCTAGAATCTTCAGGAACCGCCGGCCACCATCTAAAGCTCGTCGACGACGAGGCAACCTCGTCCAACCACTGTTATACTGTGGGTTTCATGTCATCGCTTCCCTTCTCTCTCATGGGAATGTGCCTCCGCAATGTGCCTCCGCCAACCACCGTTTCCATTCGTGCCTAGGAAAGGAATGGCAACAACGATAGCCCCGGTGGCTGGTGCAGCGACCAAGATGCAAGGATGCTCGAAAAATCGCGACAGTGTGCCTTTGTTGTTCTTTGATGTGTGTATCTGAAGAAGAATACCCCACGAGTTTCATAGCACGGGAAACGCCGACGATGGTTCTGACTATGCTTGGTGTCATTAGTGGCAACCACGACACGATGGAGAGGTGCGTCATTGGTGAGCATTATTGACAGAGGAAGCTCACGCAAGCAATGCTGAGGTCATCTTCTTCTGGGGAAGTGTCAGAGACGAAGCTGACGGGCTCAGGGAATTGGCGGGCCTGTGTGGGCACTTGGATCGTTAACTGGTTGTGGTTCTTTGACTCGGTCTCGATCTCCCTGTCATGCACAACATTTTTCTGGGAAACCACAACCACCATTTTTTTCGGTTTAAACCCTTTCTAGGAACTTCTAAATAAAGAGTTTAAGGAACAAGAACAAAAAGAGAAAGAATAACAACAAACAAAATCAAATTGTGTTCACTAGCTAGCATCAAGAATTTTGAATTCTATACTACTATAAGACTGAGAAATTTAAATAATTAAATAAATAATTATTTAATAAATGCGGATAGTAAAAGTCTTTATAATATTTAATGTTAATTATTGTGACGTGAAAAAATATTAGTTCAAGTGGTTGAGAGTACTTAATTGTGTAAAAGTACTTAGGTTCAAGTCTTTATGTATGCCAATTGTATGATATTTTATTTTGTGCATTATTTTAAGTTATAATTGAATGGGAGTAGTGATAATGTAATCTTAAAATTATAGGAATTATCACGAAACATGGGTTGATTGAGTTATTCAATATCAAGGTAGAGTGCCCAGGTTTTGGGCGACATGTTAGCTCGCTCAGGCGAGAAATCGAGGGGTGTGAGGCTTTGATTTAAGCATCTCGCTTAAGCGAGAACTCATGTGTTTTTGCTTAACTTGCCCCTAGGCGAGAGTTCATGGATGGTGGTTAACATGTGATGGTATGAGCGGGGAGGTTCATACTCAGTTACTCTCATGTGGGGATACGAGCGAGGTAGGTTCGTATGTTGCGTGCTCACATTTGAGAGATGTTGCGTGCGGGGAGGTACGTAGCTGGTGGATCACATGTGTTGGACTACGGGCGGGTAGGTCCGTAGAGTAGAACTACTAGCGTGGAAGTTCGTAGAGGCAGGACCACGAGCGGGTAGGTTCGTGTGAGCATCATAAATCCTGAGTCCATGGCTAACTATGTTGTGTGATTTGAAGGTTGAAAAGCTTTGGGATATTAAGGACTTGGCCAAAGTCTAACTATAATAATATAACTGGGTG
>Ga0209389_1003132_pt1 | contig 13157 bp, 4 predicted proteins | sample CowpearedBW_FD_187526 | JGI IMG/M metagenome (GOLD analysis project Ga0209389, IMG submission 187526) | Root nodule microbial communities of legume samples collected from California, USA - Cow pea red BW (SPAdes) (version 2) | ecosystem: Host-associated > Plants > Roots > Nodule | place: USA... | reverse complement strand
CTCAAGATAAGCATATTTCAAATGAGATGGTAAAGGTTTCAACTCCAAAGTGGGTGGTTGTTCCACAGATGGCAACATTTTATTGCCTAAGGTAATTTCAGCCACCTCAACATCACACTCGGACGCCACATAAGTATCATCTAGTGAAACCACGTCCTCAATATCACCTGTTTTAAAGTTTTCTTTGTTGTCTAAAATTGTGTACAACATATTCAGAAAAGAAAAGTCCAAAGAAGAGGAAAAACCAGGAAAAATGTCCAAAAACCCAAAAGCAAAATTGTTCACTACATCATTTAATAAATCAATACAAAACAAAGAATGGTCTTCAGTCGGGTCCTTCATGGCTTCCAACAGATATCAAGATTACAATTATGTCCACAATTTATTTTTCAACTTAACTATGAAAATGATGTAAAAATATGGCTTTTAAAATTATTTTTACAAAAGTAATTAATAATGGAAATTTGAAAATTATTCTAAAATAAGGTTTAAAAAGTAATTATTAATTATAAAATTTTTTATTACATTATTTTATAATTTTTTTTAATAAAGTATTTTATTTTCATTTATATAGATTAATAATTTTTCTACAACGAATCAAACTTATACAATGATAATTTTTAATCATTTTTAAAATCAAGGACAATTTGGTAATCTTGTTTTTTCTTGATTTAAATATAAATTTTCATCTATCAAATCCATCAAATCACACACAAACTTCAACAAACTTTACTCTAAATCCACCCATTTTCACCTTTAATCCACTGAAAGTGAACAACATAAATATCACACTATAATCCACTTGAATTGATCATCTCATTCACCCTCCAACGAACCTTGACGGAGAGAGAGGGGAAGGAAGATGGAAATTCCTCTTTTTTTCAATCATCTCTGTTATGCAATGGTTTGACGGTGATATCAAGATTACAATTATGTTCGCAATTTATTTTTCAACATAATTATGAAAATGATGGAAAAATATGGCTTTTGAAATTATTTTCACAAAAATAATTAATTATGAAAATTTGAAAATTGTGCTAAAATAAGGTTTAAAAAGTAATTATTAAATACAAATTTTTTATTACATTATTTTATAAATATTTTTTTAATGAATTATGTCATTTGCATCTATACATATTAATATTTTTTCTACACCAAACCAAACTTATATAATGGTAATTTTTAATTATATTTAAAATAAAGGACAATTTGATAATATTATTTTCTCTTGGTTTAAATATAATTTTTTATCTATAACATCCATCATATCACTTACAAACTTCAACAAAATTTACTCTAAAGTCACTCAGTTTCACCTTTAATCCCCTTAAAGTGAACAAGACAAGCTTCACACTCTAATTCACTTGAATTCATCTTCTCCCTCTCCCTCCAATCAACGTTGACGGAGAGAGGGGAAGGAAGATTAAAATTTCTCTATTTTTCAATCATCTATATTATGCAATGGTTTGAGGGTGATATCAAGATTACAATTATGTTCGCAATTTATTTTTCAACTTAATTATAAAAATGATGTAAAAATATGGCTTTTGAAATTATTTTTACAAAAATAATTAATAACGAAAATTTGAAAAATGTTCTAAAATAAGGTTTAAAAACTAATTATTAATATTATGAATATTATGAATATATTTTTAATGAAATATGTTATTTTCATTTACACATATTAATATTTTTTCTACAACAAATCAAACTTATATAATGATAATTTTTAAACATATTTAAGATAAAGGACAATTTGGTAATCTTGTTTTTTCTTGATTTAAATATAATTTTTAATCTATCATATCTATCAAATCACTCACAAACTTCAAAAAACATTACTCTAAATTCACTCAGTTTTACAATAGATCTCCTGAAACTGAACAAGACAAGCTTCACTCTCTAATCCACTTGAAGTCATCTGAACCCTCTCCCTCCAATCAACATTGAGGGAAAGAGAGGGGAATGAAGAGGGAAATTCCTCTATTTTTCAATCATTTCTGTTATGCAATGGTTTGAAGGTGATATCAAGATTGCAATTAAGTTCGCAATCTATTTTTCAGCTTAATTGTGAAAATGATGTAGAAATATGGCTTTTAAAATTATTTTTACAAAAATAATTATTAATGAAAATTTTAAAATTGTTATAAAATAATGTTTAAAAAATAATTATTAATTATAAAATTTTTTTATTGAAATATGTTATTTTCATTTATACATATTAATATTTTTTCTACAAGAAATCAAACTTATATAATGATAATTTTTAATCATATTTAAAGTAAAGAAAAATTTGGTAATCTTGTTTTTTCTTTATTTAAATATAATATTTAATATATCACATCCATCAAATCACTCACAAACTTGAACAAAATTTACTCTAAATCCACTCACTTTCACCTTTAATCCCCTTAAAGTCAACAAGACATGCTTCACACTATAATCCACTCGATGTCCTCCTCTCCCTCTCTCTCGAATCAACCTTGAGGGAGAGAGAGGGGAAGGAAGGGAGAAATTTCTCTCGTTTCAATCATCTCTATTATGCCATGGTTGGAGGGTGATATCAAGATTAGAATTATTTATGCAATTTATTTTTCAGCTTAATGATGAAAATCATGTAAAAATATGGCTTTTAAAATTATTTTTACAAAAATAATTAATAATGGAAATTTAAAAATTATTCTAAAATAAGGTTTAAAAAGTAATTATTAATAATAAAACTTTTTATTACATAATTTTATAAATATTTTTTTACTAAAATATGTTATTTTCATTTATACATATTAATATTTTTTCTACAACATCAAACTTATATAATAATAATTTTAATCATATTTAAAATAAAGGAAAATTTGGTATTCTTGTTTTTCTTGATTTAAATATAATTTTTAATCTATCACATCCATCAAATCAGTCACAAACTTTAACAAAATTTACTCTAAATCCACTCACTTTCAACTTTAATCCCTTTATAGTGAACAAGACAAGCTTCAAACTCTAATCCACTTGAATTCATCATCTCTCTCCCTCTAATAAACGTTGAGGGAGAGAGGGGAAGCAAGAGGGAAATTCCTGTATTTTTTAATCATTTATGTTATGTAATGGTTTGAGGGTGATATCAAGATTACAGTTATGTCCCAAATTTATTTTTCAACATAATTATGAAAATGATGGAAAAATATGGCTTTTGAAATTATTTTTACAAAAATAATTAATTATGAAAATTTTAAAATTGTGCTAAAATAAGGTTTAAAAAGTAATTATGAATTATTAAATTTTTTATTACATTATTTTATAAATTTTTTTTAATAAAGTATTTTATTTTCATTTATATAGATTAATAATTTTTCAACAACGAATCAAACTTATACAATGATAATTTTTAATCATGTTTAAAATCAATGACAATTTGGTAATCTTGTTTTTTCTTGATTTAAATATAAATTTTAATCTATCAGACCCATCAAATCACACAAACTTCAACAAACTTTACTCTAAATGCACCCACTTTGACTTTTAATCCACTTAAAGTGAACAACACAAACATCACACTATAATCCACTTGAATTGATCATCTCACTCACCCTCCAATGAACCTTGACGGAGAGAGAAGGGAAGGAAGATGGAAATTCCTCTTTTTTTCAATCATCTCAGTTATGCAATGATTTGAGGGTGATATCAAGATTATAATTATGTTCGCAATTTATTTTTCAGCTTAATTATGAAAATGATGTAAAATTATAGCCTTTGAACTTATTTTTATAAAAATAATGAATAACGAAAATTTAAAGATTGTTATAAAATAAGGTTTAAAAAGTAATTATTAATTATAAATTTTTTTATTACATTATTTTATAAATATTTTTTTAATAAAATATGTTAATTTAATTTATACATATTAATATTTTTTCCACAAAAATCAAACTTAAATAATAATAATTTTTAATCATATTTAACATAAAAGACAATTTTGTAATCTTATTTTTTCTTGATTTTAATATAATTTTTAATCTATCAAATTCATCAAATCACTCGCAAACTTCAACAAAATTTACTCTAAATCCTCTCACTTTCAGCTTTAATCCCTTTAAAGTGAACAAGCCAAGCTTCACACTCTAATTCACTTGAATTCATCCTCTCCCTCTCCCTCCAATCAATGTTGAGAAAGAGAGAGGGGAAGCAAGACGAAAAGTCTCCTATTTTTCAATCATCTCTATTATGCAATGCTTTGAGGGTGATATCAAGATTACAATTACGTCCGCAATTTATTTTTTAGCTTAATTATGAAAATGATGTAAAAATATGGCTTTTGAATTTTTTTTTACAAAAATAATTAATAATGAAAATTTGAAATATTGTTATAAAATAGGGTTTAAAAAGTAATTATCCATTATAAAATTCTTTATTACATTATTTTATAAATATTTTTACAATGAAATATGTTATTTTCATTCATAAATATTAGTATTTTTTCTGCAACAAATCAAACTTATATAATGATAATTTCAAATCATATTTAAAATAAAGGATAATTTGATAATCTTATTTTTTCTTGATTTAAATATAATTTTTAAGCTATCACATTCATGAAATCACTCCCAAACTTTAATGAACTTGACTCTAAATCCTCCCTCTTTCACCTTTGCTCCACTTAAACTGAAAAAGACAAACTTCACATTCCAATCCACTTGAATTCATCATCTCCCTCTCCCTCCAATCAACATTGATGGAGAGAGGAGAAGGAAGATGAAAATTTCCCTATTTTTATGGTTTGAGGGTGATATCAAGATTACCATTATGTTCGCAATTTATTTTTCAGCTTCATTATGAAAATGATGTAAAAATATGGCTTTTGAAATTATTTTTACAAAAATAATTGATAACGAAAATGTGAAAATTTTTCTAAAATGAGGTTTAAGAAGTAATTATTAATTATAAATTTTTTTATTACATTATTTTATAAATATTTTTTATTAAAATATTTTATTTTCATTTATACATATTAAAATTTTTTCTACCACAAATCACACTTTTACAATGATAATTTTTAATCATTTTTAACATAAAGGACAATTTTGTAATCTTGTTTTTCGTTGATTTAAAAGTAATTTTTAATCTATCAAATCATCAAATCACTCACAAACTTTAACAAACTTTACTCTAAATCCACCTTCTTTCACCTTTATTCCACTTAAAGTGAAAAAGACAAGCTTCACACTCCAATCCACTTGAATTCATCATCTCCCTCTCCCTCAATCAACTTTGACGAAGAGCGGGGAAGGAAGATGAAAATTTCTCTATTTTTCAATCATCTATGTTATACAATGGTTTGAAGGTGATATCAAGATTACAATTATGTCCGCAATTTATTTTTCAACTTCATTATGAAAATGATGTAAAAATATTGCTTTTGAAATTATTTTTACAAAAATAATTAATAAAGAAAATTTGAAAATTGTTCTAAAATTAAGGTTTATAAAGTAATTATTAATTACAAAAATTTTTCTTACATTATTTTATAAATATTTTTTATTAAAATATTTTATTTTCATTTATACATATTAATATTTTTTCAAACACAAATCAAACTTATACAATGATAATTTTTAATCATTTTTAAAATAAAAGACAATTTGGTAATCTTATTTTTCCTTGTTTTAAAAATAATTTTTAATCTATCAATTTGTCAAATCACTCAAAAACTTTAACAAACTCTACTCTAAACCCACCCTTTTTCACTTTTAATCCACTTAAAGTGAAAAAGACAAGCTTCAGACTCTAATCCACTTGAATTCATCATCTCCCTCTCCCTCCAATTAACCTTGACGGAGAGAGAAGTGAAGGAAGATGAAAATTCCTCTATTTTACAATCATCTCTGATATGCAATGGTTTGAGGGTGATATTAAGATTACAATTATGTCCGCAATTTATTTTTCAGCTTAATTATGAAAATGATGTAAAAATATGGCTTTTGAAATTATTTTTACAAAAATAATTAAGAACGAAAATTTTGAAATTGTTCTAAAATAAGGTTTAAAAAGTAATTATTAATTATAAAATGTTTTATTACATTATTTTATAAATATTTTTTTAATAAAATATTTTATTTTCATTTATACATATTAATATTTTTTCTATACAAATCAAACTTATACAATGATAATTTTTAATCATTTTCAAAATAAAGCACAAATTGACAATCTTTTTTTTCCTTGATTTAAATATAATTTTTAATCTATCACATCCATTAAATCACTCACAAACTTTAATGAACTTGAGTCCAAATCGACCCTCTTTCGACTTTATTCCAGTTAAAGTGAAAAATACAAACTTCACATTCCAATCCACTTGAATTCATCATCTCTCTCCCTGCAATCAACGTTGAGGGAGAGAGAGGGGAAGGAAGATAGAAATTTCTCTCTTTTTCAATAATTTTATGTTATGCAATGGTTTGAGTGTGATATCAAGATTACAATTATATTTACAATTTATTTTTCAACTTAATAACGATAGATGTAAAAATATGACTTTTGAAATTATTTTTACAAAAATAATTAATAAGGAAAATTTGAAAATTGTTACAAAATAAGGTTTATAAAGTAATTATTGGTTATAAAATTTTTTATTACATTATTTTTTAAATATTTTTTATTAAAATATTTTATTTTCATTTGTACATATTAATATTTTTTCAAACACAAATCAAACTTATACAATAATAACTTTTAATCATTTTTAAAATAAAGCACAATTGGGTAATCTTATTTTTCTTCGATCTAAATATAATTTTTAATCTATCACATCCATCAAATCACTCACAAACTTTAACAAACTTTACTCGAAAACCACCCTCTTTCACCTTTAATCTATTTAAAGTGAGCACACAAACTTCACACTCTAATCCACTTGAATTGATCATCTCTCTCCTTCCAATCAACCTTGACGGGGAGAAAGGGGAAGGAAAATGAAAATTACACTATTTTTCAATCATCTTTGTTATGAAATGATTTGAGGGTGATATAAAGATTACAATTATGTCCGCCATTTATTTTTCAACTTAATTATGAAAATGATGTAAAAATATGGCTTTTGAAATTATTTTTACAAACAAAATTAATAACGGAAATTTGAAAATGGTTCTAAAATAAGGTCTAAAAAGTAATTATTAATTATAAATTTTTTATTACATTATTTTATAAATATTTTTTTAATAAAATATTTTATTTTCATTTACACTATATTTTTTCTACACAAATCAAACTTAAACAATGATAATTTTTAACCATTTTTAAAATAAAGTACAATTTGGTAATCTTGTTTTTCATTGAATTAAATATAATTTTTAATCTATCACATACATCAAATCACTCACAAACTTTGCTCTAAAACCACCCTCTTTCACCTTTAATCTATTTAAAGTGAGCAACACAAACTTCACACTCTAATCCACTTGAATTGATCATCTCTCTCCTTCCAATCAAACTTGATGGAGAGAGGGGAAGCAAAATGAAAATTACACTACTTTTCAATTTTTCAATCATCTTTGTTATACAATGATAATTTTTAATCATTTTTAAAATAAAGCACAATTTGGTAATCTTGTTTTTCCTTGATTTAAATATAATTTTGAATCTATCACATCCATCAAATCACTCACAAACTTTACTCTAAATCCACCATCTTTCACTTTTAATCCACTTAAAGTGAACAATACAAACTTTACACTCTAATCCACTTGAATTCATCATCCCCTCTTCCTCGAATCAACCTTGACGGAGAGAGAGGGGAAGGAAGATGAAAATTTTTCTATTTTTCAATCATCTCTGTTATGCAATGGTTTGAGGGTGATATAAAGGTTACAATTATGTCCACAATTTATTTTTCAGCTTAATTATGAAAATGATGTAAAAATATGAGTTTTGAAATTATTTTTACAAAAATAATTAATAACGAAAATTTGAAAATTGTTCTAAAATGAGGTTTAAAAAGTAATTATTAATTATAAATTTTTTTATTACATTATTTTATAAATATTTTTTTATTAAAATATTTTATTTTCATTTATATATAATAATAAGTTTTCTACCACAAATCAAAGTTATACATTGATAATTTTTAACCATTTTTAAAATAAAGCACAATTTGGTAATCTTATTTTTTCTTGATTTAAATATAATTTTTAATCCATCACACCATCAAATCACTGACAAACTTTAACAAACGTTACTCTAAAACCACCCTCTACTCCACTTGAATTCATCATCTCCCTCTCCCTTCAATCAACCTTGACCTAGAGAGAGGGGAAGGAAGATGTAAATTTTTCTATTTTTCAATCATCTCTGTTATGCAACGGTTTGAGGGTGATATCAAGTTTTCAATTATGTCCGCAATTTATTTTTCAGCTTAATTATGAAAATGATGTAAAAATATGAGTTTTGAAATTATTTTTACAAAAATAATTAATAACGAAAATTTGAAAATTGTTCTAAAATGAGGTTTAAAAAGTAATTATTAATTATAAATTTTTTTATTACATTATTTTATAAATATTTTTTTATTAAAATATTTTATTTTCATTTATATATAATAATAAGTTTTCTACCACAAATCAAAGTTATACATTGATAATTTTTAACCATTTTTAAAATAAAGCACAATTTGGTAATCTTATTTTTTCTTGATTTAAATATAATTTTTAATCCATCACACCATCAAATCACTGACAAACTTTAACAAACGTTACTCTAAAACCACCCTCTACTCCACTTGAATTCATCATCTCCCTCTCCCTTCAATCAACCTTGACCTAGAGAGAGGGGAAGGAAGATGTAAATTTTTCTATTTTTCAATCATCTCTGTTATGCAACGGTTTGAGGGTGATATCAAGTTTTCAATTATGTCCGCAATTTATTTTTCAGCTTAATTATGAAAATGATGTAAAAATATGACTTTTGAAATTATTTTTACAAAAATAATTAATAACGAAAGTTTGAAAATTATTCAAAAATAAGGTTTAAAAAGTAATTAATAATTATAGATTTTTTAATTACATTATTTTATAAATATTTTTTCATTAAAATAATTTATTTTCATTTTTACATAATAATATTTTTGCTACGACAAATCAAACTTATACAAATGATAATTTTTAACCATTTTTAAAATAAAGCGTAATTTGGTAATTTTGTTTTTCCTTGATTTAAATATAATTTTTAATCTATCACATCCATCAAATCACTCACAAACTTTAACAAACTCTACTCTAAAACTACCCTCTTTCAACTTGAATCTACTTATAGTGAACAACACAAACTTCACACTCTAATCCACTTGAATTGATCATCTCCCTCCCCTTCCAATTGATGGAGAGAGAGGGGAAGGAAGATATAAATTCCTCTATTTTTCAATCATCTTTGTTATGCATTGATTTGAGGGTGATGTAAAGATTACTATTATGTCCGCAATTTATTTTTCAGCTTAATTATGAAAATGATGTAAAAATATGCCTTTTGAAATTATTTCTACCAAAATAACTAATAACGAAAATTTTAAAATTGTAATAAAATAAGGTTTAAAAAGTAATTATTAATTATAAAATTTTTTATTACATTATATTATAAATATTATTTTAATGAAATATGTTATTTTCATTTACACATATTAATATTTTTTCTACAGCAAATGAAACGTATATAATGATAATTTTTAACCATATTTAAAATAAAGGACAATTTGATAATCTTGTTTTTCCTTGATTTAAATATAATTTTTAATATATCACATTCATCAAATCACTCACAAACTTCAACAAAATTTACTCTAAATCCTCTCACATTCACCTTTAATCCCCTTAAAGTAAAAAAGACAAGCTTCACACTCTAATCCACTTGAACTCATCATCTCTGTAACATTCTGGCAGGATATTGCGGATTTAAAATAAATAAAATAGATAAAACAATAATTAAATCGCATTTAATAATACCTCATTTCCCATAAAGCACGGGAAATTTAAAACTTTATTACTTCCAAATAAAATTCCAAAATCCATAGTTTATAAAACGGAAAATAATAAAAAAAACCTCTCATAAGAGTTTACAATTTATTTCCAAAACAAAAGATATATCTATAGCTCCCATGCTATCCCCGCAACATGGCTAAGTCTCACCAGAACCACCTGCATCAACATCATCTACGCACATGTACCGCGTACACGATCATTGCCAAACACAAGCAGATAGGGTGAGATTAACAGATAAAACATATACAAATATATATACACATATACCACATGTCAATATAAACTACACAAACATTCCAAAGGACATCCCTTCCTTTGATTCATACCACCTGGCCACAACCAGGTTATTCGTGTTCTACATCTTCTAGTGATTACTTCAAGATGACTTACTGCCAAACCTATCGACCACAACGAATATAGCACGTGTGGGAAACCATGTTACAGATCATACACCGTAACGCCATGTGGAGTTCCCAAATACGAACATAGTTCGTAACGCCAAGATTACCAAACTCGTTAGTCAACTACTAAGGAGGGCAATCTATCTGGACCCATCCGTACTGGCCACAACCAGCACACTCACACCGGCATCACTCGCCAACCCGAGCCACAACTCAAGAGTTCCTTGTGTTCATCCGCCATCCCGAGCCACAACTCAAGAGATGCTATTCTGAGTCACAACTCAAGGAATACCACATGCTTTAACCCCCATCCTGAGCCACAACTCAAGGGATACGTTTTGAGCCACAACTTAAGGAACACCAGCAACCCCACCTTTGGAGCATCACCAAAAGCCTTGTAGCTCACGCATACAGAATCAATCACCTGAAGATACAGTAGAAAAATCGTCTAGCAGGGGACACGTGCCGCTACGCGCAACTCACTTTTAGACCGCCTGGCGGTACGCGTCCCCCGCCAGGCGCCAAGTGCCTTAGAACCACTCAAAGCTACAAGTACCGCTTGGCGGAAAACCTCCACCGCCAGGCACACGCACTCCAATAGTCCTCTACTTCTAATGTTATGCCTGGCGGAACCTCCCTCTCCGCCAGGCGCCACACCAGTACCTCATGCAGTACATAATTTCAAGCACTCTGAACAGCTTACAGCCCAAACTTAGATTTATAATCTCCAACATATTCATCCTAAATTCAGTTGGTCCATGTAACGTCCTAGCTAGAAATTACTTATTAAAATAAACAAAAATAAATTTTAATAAAAACAACCTCATTTATTATTCAACAATTTCCCAAAACGCGAGAAATATTTAAATCCTTAAGTTTCAACGCGCCAAAACAGATAAAAAAATAATTCGCGGTAATATCGTATTACAAATATAATTGTCCATAAAAACTATTCTAATAGATCCATAGTCCAAAAAAATAAAATAGTGATAAATTCCCAAGAGATCCCTACTCCGTCTCTATGCGTCAAAGGGTGATATCAATATTACAACTATGTCCACAATTTATTTTTCAGCTTAATTATGAAAATGATGTAAAAATATGACTTTTAAAATTATTTTTACAAAAATAATTAATAACGAAAATTTGAAAATTTTTATAAAATAAGGTTTAGAAAGTAATTATTAATTATAAATATTTTTATTACATTATTTTATAAATATTTTTTTATTAAAATAGGTTACTTTCATTTATACATTTTAACATTTTTTCTACGACAAATCAAACTTTTAATTATAATTTTTAATCATTTTAAAATAAAGGACAATTTGGTATTTTTGTTTTCCTTGATTTAAATATAATTTTTAATCTATGACATATAACAAATCACTCATAAACTTTAACAAACTTTACTCTAAATTCACCCACTTTCACCTTTAATCCACTTAAAGTGAACAACACAACTTTACCATTGTACTCCACTTGATGTCATCCTCTCCCTCTCCCTCCAATCAACCTTGAGGGAGAAAAAAGGGAAGGAAGAGGGAAATTCTTCTATTTTTTAATCATCTCTGTTATGCATTGGTTTAAGGGTGATATCAAGATTACAATTATGTCCGTAATTTATTTTTCAGCTTAATTATGAAAATGATATAAAAATATGACTTTTCAAATTATTTTTACAAAAATAATTGATAACGAAAATTTGAAAATTGTTCTAAAATAAGGTTTATAAGTAATTACTAATTATTAAATTTTTTATTACATTATTTTATAAATATTTTTTTCATGAGATATTTTATTTTCATTTATACATATTAATACTTTTTCTACAAAAAATCAAACTTATATAATGATAATTTGTAATCATATTGAAAATAAAGGACAATTTGCTATCTTATTTTTTCTTGATTTAAATAAAATTTTTAATCTATCACATCGATCAAATCACTCACAAACTTCAACAAAATTTACTCTAAATCCACTCACTTTCACATTTAATCCCGTTAAAGTGAACAAAACAAGTTTCACACTCTAATCCACTTGAATTCATCCTCTCACTCTCCCTCCAATCAACGTTGAGTAAGAGAGGGGAAGGAAGAATGAAATTCCTCTATTTTTATATCATCTATGTTATGCAATTGTTTGAGGGTGATATCAAGATTACAATTATGTCCACAATTTATTTTTCAACTTAATTTTGAAAATGATGTAAAAATATGGCTTTTGAAATTATTTTTACAAAAATAATTAATAACGAAAATTTGAAAATCTTTATAAAATATGGCTTAAAAAGTAATTATTAATTATAATTTTTTTTATTACATTATTTTATAAATATTTTTTTATTAAAATATGTTACTCACAAGCTTTAACAAACATTACACTAAATCTAGAGATGTCAAAACAGGTAACCTGACCTGACCTGGCTCGACCCACCATGGGTTGATGATTTAGTGAGTCAACCCAACCCGGCTAACTTTTTAACGAGCCAAAAAAATTTGAACCCGACCTGGTCCACCACGGGTTGGCGGGTTAAACGGGTTGGCTCACGGGTTCACATAATTAAAAAAATATTTTCTTATTTTTTTCAGTCAAAACTAAATTGTAATTCTAATTAAAATTTAAATAAACTTTAATACAATCCAACTACAAACCAAAATAAAAAAAATACAAATTATTTATGTGTTGGATAAAAAAACAACCTAACATGACCCAAATGTAAAGCCCAACTTAA
>Ga0209389_1003131_pt1 | contig 13157 bp, 9 predicted proteins | sample CowpearedBW_FD_187526 | JGI IMG/M metagenome (GOLD analysis project Ga0209389, IMG submission 187526) | Root nodule microbial communities of legume samples collected from California, USA - Cow pea red BW (SPAdes) (version 2) | ecosystem: Host-associated > Plants > Roots > Nodule | place: USA... | reverse complement strand
ATCACTTACTGAATCAAATGATTCCAAAGGAAGGCTTTCCAAGTGGCGACGTATAACAGCATTCCCATCACGATTAACCAGAGATATATTTTCTAGTCGATTTATGTCAAGGCCACCATCAGTTAGCTTTTTTTCTCTTTCTTTTTCTGGAACATCATTGAACATCCAGAGTTCTGATCCATGTGCTAAAGATGCATCCAAAACCTAAACAAATAGAGAGAACTTGAACAGGCCCAAAAAAGTATTGATACCCACCACGAATAAACAGTTGCAGGGACACAGGAATTCCGTCACTCCCTCAAGAAATTGCTTGATATATCATATCAAGCGTAACTTTTTATCTGGCTCTTAAAATTAAAGGTTTTATATATTGCCTTAGAAGACGTTAATCAGAATTGAATATGTTGTATTTATGGTTTATAGGTGTTAGATATTGTTAAAATATCATTAGATAGTGTTAGTTACAATATTATGTATATTTGGGCTTAATCCATATTTTCCTGTATGATTCTTTATTACAAATACATTACCTATGTGTATGTTATGTGTATGTTATGTTCTACACAGGGGAATTAATCTTATGCCTAGTTTTTCACTATTTTCACCATAGGAAAAGTGTACCGAGTTTAGAGGAAACAAAATTTCCTCTAATTATGTGTATTTATTATAATAAATTATCATTCCCTTGTTCCGTGGTGTCATTCAAACACATGGGTTCAACATCTTATCCCTCTATTTCTCTATTTCATACACTATGGTAACTGAAGTAAAGAAAAAACGGGACCATAGCAACAAATTTCTTATACTATTACCATGATCATATCCTCCATATCACGCCTCCAACCACAGAAAAGAATTCTCTCTGGAGATTTTGGATAAACAAAGTCTTTGGGCAAGCTTCCCCTCCAAACCTGAAATCAAAGGGGCAAGAAACCATATCAGTCAATCTCTCTTCAAAAAATGGTCTTGACTTCCTTGGCTTTACTATTCTCAATGTGTAACAAAGATCACTGTTAGCACTTGATAAATAAGTTTAAAGCCCACAACAGAATGTTATCCGTTGAACAAAATTTAGTAGAATTCTTTTGAGCTGTAAATGTAGATTGTAAATTAAATGTAAACTATTTTAGTGTATCAAGTTTGAAATCCTTGGAACTTACGGATTCTATTTAGGAGACTGTCTAGGAAGTTATTTCTGACTATTATGAGATTACTTCTGATTATTAGGGGTGATTTGCTTCCTTCTATCTAGCCTTGAACCATTATATAAAAAAATGTGTAATCTCATTTTGAAATTATCATTGAGAATCATTCTATTTTTCTCTCTTTGAATTGTAATTTTTCTCATTGCATCAGAGCTCTACGTTTTTGCTTGAGCTCTAGCCTCTCCTTCCTTGTTTCATGTCCATCATTGTTGCAACTTCTCAAGAAAGCCTTCATTGGTGTTTCTCTTTCCCTGGACAGTCTTCATTGCTGCTGCAACACATTTATTGAGTGGTTGAACCAACATTTCTTTCACTCTTTATTCTGCAACTGTTCAGAACCTACGTCATATCAGGATCTGGATTGCAGACATGCATATCAAACAATTGAAATTCAATAGAGGATTCCAGCTATGTGCAGAAGATTGGTCAGATTCAAAGGTATTTAGGCCTTTTATAGGCTCAATGGAAAAAAACTATCTCACCTGGTCCCAAAACTGTGCACACACACCTCAAGGGCAAAGGAGAATTATATACCATTTAGGTGGGAAGAGAGTCATAGAATCAACTGCTAATTGGGAAAAGATTTAGGGATTCCAAACAAAATTACAGAAAGAACACAATTATTTTATTATAGGATCCTTTCTCCGTATCAGTATGACCCAAGAGAAGATGATGCACTTGCCTTGAAACTCTTCCAGAATACACTAACTCCTTCCATCTCTAATCAACCTCCTATTTGTTCAACTAGTTACAGAGCAATTAGTTATAACTACTCTGGTTGCTGTTAGTTACAATTGTATATCCTAGTTAGTTGTAACTACCCTAACTGTTCTGAGTTTGTTACAACTGTATCAATATCTTTACATATTTCTATTCTTCTATCTTCGCAAGTACACTTACTAATGCCTGGGTCATTGTATGAAAATGATAAAGAAAGAAAGTGGGGAAGTGAAAAGGATAACAGAAGATAGTGGATATATATGAAGGAAGAACAGAAGTATAGATATAAGAAATTGTGCACTGCGCTCTATTGATTATCATTTCAGTCTCTCTAAAATACATCAATCGTGCTTTATTTCTAGACAACTAGCCAACCACAATAAAATCTAACTAACCAACCAATAAGCATTTTTTTCCTATTCAAATTTATATAATACCTCTTCCCCAAAATAGTTCACCTGCAATCCCTCAAGAACTCTTTCCAAAAAATACTCACAAAAACAGGCTCGTCGTGAGTCTGAATTTAGTTGTCCCTAAAACTACTTCTAAGGCCTTGTCAAAAAGGGAATGAAGGGATAAAATGAGAGAGGGGATGAATGCCTTGGAAAAGAGTAATACGTGGGAAATTGTTGACAAACCCAAAAGAGAAGAACATTGCTCATTGCAAATGGATTTTAAGTACAAGGCAAATGGATCCCTTGAAAGATACAAAGCAAGGTTTGTCGCCAAAAGGTTACACCCAAGGTCAAGGGATTGATTGTTAAGAAACATTCACCTCTGCTAACAAAATGGACACTGTTAAAACTTGTCATACTTGGCTACATTTTTGTTGTAAACCTCTTCAATAATAATGTTAAGAATGCATATCTTTATGGCAGCCAAGATTGAAAATCTGAGTTTTCCACAAGGATTTTGAAGAGATGTAAATAAATAACAAAGTGTCCAGGCTTAGAGAAAGCTCTTTATGGCAGGTTTGAAAAGGTCATGAAGGAGTTTAGGACCGCATCCTAACAAAAGGTTACACCCAATGTTATGAGATTGATTATTAAGAAACATTCTCCTCTGGCAGCAAAATGAACACTAAGAATTTTGTTATGCTTGGCTACATTTTAGTGGGAAACATCTTCAATGTTAACAATGCACATCTCCGTTGTAGCCTAGATGAGAAAAATCCAAGTTTTCCACAAGGTTTTTGAACAGACAAATAAATAACAAAGTTGGCAGGCTTTGGAAAGCTCTTTATGGCAGGCTTGAAAAGGTCAAGAAGGAGTTTAGGAACAAAAAAAGCAGGCTAACAAAAGGTTACACCAAAGGTTATGGGATTGATTATTAAGAAATATTCTCCTCCACTAGCAAAATGAACACTGCAAGAATTTTGTTATATTTGGCTACATTTTAGTTGAAAACCTCTTCAATGTTAAGAATGCATATCTCTATGGCAGCCTAGATGAAAAAATCTGAGTATTCCACAAGGTTTTGAATAGACAAATAAATAACAAAGTGTGCAGACCCTGGAAAGTTATTTATATGAGGTTTGCAAAAGTCATAGTGGAGTTTAGGACCAAACAAAGCCACAGAGACCACACTCTCTTTATCAATCATAGAGTGATTTCCATGATCTAATTACCATCCTAGGAATGAAAGGCGTGTATTCTTTAGCTCAATGGGGGTCTTGAGCTGTAAATGTAGATATTGTAAATTAATTGAAAATATCGTAGTGTACCATCAGGGTAGAATCAAAGGAGATTATCATCAGGGAAACTCGTTTTAATTATTAGAATATATTTCTAATTATTACAGGTGATTTATTTCCTTTATGTAGCTTGTACCATGCTATAAATACCGGTGTAATATCAGTTTGAAATTATCAAAGAAAATCATTCTATTCTCTCTTCAGATTCTGTGATTTTTCATAAGATTCATTACAGCTTCTAACATGCCAACTAGCTCAAATAAACTTCACTTTTTATCATTTGACCATGTATTTGTCATGACCAAACCACGGAAAAAACATCAATAGAGAAAGAGAGAACTGAGAAACATCAAATTATGTGAGACAAAGCACCGTAGGCAAAGATGCCGGGGCATAGGTATCATCATCCTCTGCAATAACCAGAATCTCATCACCTTCTTGTAGAACATAGGAGTCATCTGGATTCAAAATAATTTTACCACCATATGATGCAACTTTGATTCCACAAGGAATTGCAGCAGGAAAGCTGATTAATACATCCTCGAATTGCATGCCTTCCAACTGTGGCCATCTTTTGATGTAGAATTCACAATTTTCAAATCCTAGTATGTCTTCCCAAATCTGCCAAAGATAGCTCATCATTTTTTTTAGAAAAATCTTAACAAAAGGATGAGGGTATCAATATCTCATCTTCAACTGCATTGCAATTGCAAAAAGAAAATAAAGCAGAACAAGGCCAACACAATAAAACTCCCCAGTCACTCTACAAATCTGAAAGAAAAAAAAGGTAGCACAGACAAAACACCAAACGGAGGCAATAAGGCAAATCCTATCTTACAAAAAATGGAAAGATAGGAAGGAAGATCACCCAAAAAATACTAGTAATACACCATACAAACAAACAAACAAACAATCATGTAGTTATTCTTGTTAAGAATTAAGTAACTCGAAACCAATAATTGAGGTTTTTCTTGCACTGGATTAAGATTGTGAATTATGCAACTTGAAAACACCATGAAATGGTAGTAGATGATGACCTGTGCGAGTCCAGGCTGCCGAGCACATTGAATCATCAAGCGACCAATGACATCATGAGCTACAACAGTTTCAACAAGATCACCACCCACAAGTTTAACAAGGACCTCATTGTCTAGATCACTCAATTCAACCACGATGTGCCCTCGTAATCCTTCTTTTACTCCAGTCAGACTTAAGACCGTTCTCAATGCACGGGCATCACTCTGTACCAAGAAAATGTAAGTTAATGGTCACCCACCCTTATTAAACTTGGAGCAAATCATTACTCAATCAGACCTGATCAGCATTCCCATCTTCAGCGAGGACTATTATAGCACGTGCTTTTGAAACAGAAACCTGCATATGACATGGTTTTAGCAAGCAAATATACAAATTAAAACAGGCCAACATCTTCCACAAAAAATGAACATTTATGCAATAATATACTGTATCAAGTGAAGAAAAATACCACAAGATTAAAACAAAAAGGCTAGTGGCAGTAAGTAGTATTTTGTATAAGAAGTTATCAACAGGTTGTGCAGCATAATAATTAATGGTAAAAGTGTAGAAATTAATGGAAAGAAAAGGAGAAATTTTATTAAATACGCTCCTCCTACTCAGGTCTCTCCCACCTAGAACTAATCGACAAACTTAGAATTTACTTATATTTGCTTCCTCTATCTATGTCGTACCTCTGCTATTGTAGTTGAAAAGCTAATAACTAACTATAACAACTTCTCTAAATTTTTTACTAACAAGGCCAAACAGAGGCCTACCCAATTGGCCCTTTTGATTATTCTTATTTCTTCTGATCTGACATAGTTTCCTAATAAGAGAACACTGCTTGCTAAGAACTGGCATCTTCCAAATTGCAATCTGCATGAGTTATTACAGCAGCAGAAACAGATTTCGCTAAACACTGATAGCAAGTTTTGGTAACTATTATTGAACCAATTAAAGCGACCAACTTAATCAGTTCAGTCCATCTGATCCCTAAAAGCAAACTAACCAAACTGATAAACACATCAATCATGTTACAATTTTCATTCTCTTCGGTTTTCTATTCATCATGGCTCAGGGCTATATTGAAATTTTACGAAAACAAATAAAACTAGAAAGACGAACATTCCTTGAAGACTGCCTCCCTTAAACAAAGACAAGCATTCCTAGTCCTGGTAATTAATGGAAGAACAGAACAGGAATGACTGAAATACAGAATATGCCACCGTCAGTGCTCTTGAAAATCCTTTAAAATATATGTTAACATTAGAATTCATTATTATTATTATACCAGACATAAAAGAAAATCACAATTCCAAAAGGATAAAGTAGATCCTACACCTTTTTCAGATCAGCCAGAATCAGAGGGCTGCCACTTCTGCATATGACAGATGTTCCTTTGAAACCAAACTCCATTTTTGCAATGTCAAGCTCCATTTCTTCCTTGTCTCGCTCAGCCATCACTACAACAGTTCCTCCACCCAGGCTCTCATTGGCTATGGCGAGCTGATTTAGTAATGAACCCTGCACATCCAATCACATTATTTGAGGTCAAGACACGTGAGTATTTGAAAACAAGTCAACCAAACAGGTAAATCACTTGGCCAAACAACAATAAATTGATATATGTTTGAATTGTTTATAATGAATTATTCATTAGTTCGTTGAGAATTTTATAAGGATGGTTACAAGACAAGACAAACCAATAACAGATGGTAACACCAGAATCTTACCAATTTATCACTCCAACCAAGAATTAAAGTATGATTTTGCTCAACCACCTCGCTTTTTCCTTTCCTCAGCGAGTCAAATTTCTCAGATATTGCGTCGGACACAAGTCCAAGCATCATTGCAAATATAAGCATCCCCCCAAAGCTAATGGAAATCGCAACTAACCTTGGACCAATACCTTGGGAGCTGGCATGATTGCCAGAATCAGCAACGTAGGTCCAAGATAACCAGAGGCAATGTGCTAAATCCTCGGTAGTTACCCCAAAAAGGGCCAACCCTCCAAGTAAAATTAGCAACAGCGTTGCCACCAACAACACGAGGGGTTTGGCATACGGGTAAACCGATAAAAAGACATCAACTCGATATGCTATTTGCTTGTTTACAGAAACTCTTTCGGGTATATTGTCAGAAAATATTGATTTCGACACATAGTCTATGTACTTGAAAATGATGAGAGGGATAAAAAGAAGTGTGAAGGAGAAAAAGAGAGCTAGATTTCTTTTGAAATTTTCGCTTAACCCAGGATTCGCGTCTTTAGATGTGGAACTTGTCACGTTCAAGGGGTCCAATCGGTGGCACGCGTGTAATCTGAGATTAAGGCCGAGAATATCACCCTACAAAGAAAAGTTTAGTTTGGTTCAGTTGTTAAGGATGAAGGTTGCATTAGAGGTGGTGTGGAGATATTGAAGAGCAGAATAGAACTAATCTGATTTGAGATGAAAGAGAGAGCGTATAAATAGAAGTTGCCTTGCCTGCAACTTAGTGAGTTGGCTTTCTAGATGCGCATTACGGAGCAGTAGCAGCAGCAGCAAAAAGAAAACAATAGTCAACGTCTGCACCCACACGGACATAAAACAAGAAACGGTGAGAGGAGAGAGACAGAGAGACAGAGCGACAAGAACAATCTAGTACCTACCACGAGAGCAAACTGGAAGCGAGATTGCGAAAGGAATATAAAGTTATTCTTGGCAGATGACTTAGCATTTTCAGTGTTGGAAACCTGAGGTTTGTCGTTCGTGAGAGTGGAAGTCCGGGGGAATTTAACTCTACGGCGATGACGGATGCCAGTGAGGGTAGGAGGGGTGCAAGGCTTTGAGTTTGAATAGAACCGATGGCCGTACTGTGAAGAAGAGGAGCGCAAGAAGGATGGCGACGGGAAGAACCAATCTCTGCCTGAGCCAGATGTCTCTGATTCCAGGGACATGTTCAGAAATATAGACTTTCAATAAGTTAGAGAATCTAAATACTAAATAGTGGTAACAGGATTTTCTTTTCGATAAATGGAAGATGTATACCGCGACTCCGACGTGTTACACAGCTGTCCTACGTTTTAATATGTCAACTCATTAAATTTAAAATTTTAAAACTTTTTACTTTTATGTTTGGCTTAAAAAAATATTTTATTTCTTTTTTTTTAAATATGTACCTAATCTTCAAAATTTTGATCTCAAAAGAATTAACACTTTAAAGTTTATGAATTTTGATCCCGAACTTTAATAAACTTTAGTCTTAAATTTTGATAAAAAAATATCTTAAGTTTAATCTTTTAGTAAAAAGTTAGGAGATGTGTGTTCGTTAAGAGGGCATACTTTTATTAAGCGAAAATTAAATTTGAGTTTGATATAAAGTTTGAAACGAGGACTTACTAAGTGAGTCTAATTTTGTTGGATGAATAAATATGTATTTTATTTTCAGTGTTCATTTCGTTGGACAGGACGTGTAGTCGTTGAGTGAGTAATAGTTCATAAGAACTCATTGAACGAGTAACTCAACTAGAGTCTAGAATTTTTATATCATGAATTTTGCTTATATTTTTTCTAAAGAAGAAGGTTTGTTTTGGTTGCAAGTCAATATGAATTTTATTATTATTATATAATTTCTTTTGAATTTATGCATGTTGAAAATTGTCATTTGCTTACCCTTCTTCTTTGGTGCTTTTGTTTGTATTTCTCTTTTGCAATAATCGTTATAATTGCATGAGCATATGAGTCTATAGGTGAGAGTGAGGCTAGACCATAAGACTCATGGTTAATATGGAAGTCCATAATGTTATGTCTGATATATTTGAACTTTGTATATTGCGTAGAATTGTCCTTCTATTTAACACTAGTTATGTAAATGATGGGTGCCAGTGAGGGTATGAGGCGTGTAAGGCTTTGAGCTTGAATAGAATCGATGGTTGTACTATGAAGAAAAGGAGCGCAAGAACGATGGCAAAAGGAAGAACCAATCTTTGTTCGAGACAATTACATTGTTTGTCATCCATACATTTCAATCATTCATCCAAAGTTTAAGTAAATTCTCAAATTAACATATCGGGTCACATTAAGGGCTACTTGTGAAGTCCTCATCATTTTCAACCTTGTCATGCCAACATGTTATAAAATGCTTTTCTTAATAAATATGTGATTCCTGATCTTTCATTATGAATAGAGATACTAAGAGCGGTGTCAATTCTTGTTAGATTTACTTTAAAAAAAATCAAAGAATCTAAATCATTATATTTTCTAATGTTAGCAATGGACAGTGGTCAACTAAGAACATTTTCTTCTTAAGACATTTTACTTTTTGTCATCATGTGGGAATTAGAACTAATTCCTGTTTATCTACTTTTATCTATGTGAGGTGGAAAAGCAAACATTAGTATTCAGCTATAAGGATTATTCTGTACACTACAGGAAGTTCTAATTTTTTTTTTTTATTATTGGGAATTTTATGTATGAGTTTTTATAGCGCTAAAGAACCAACATTAAATTTTGAATCATTAACTGAATAATCATATTCTTTGGCACTGGAAATAATCTTCTATATGAGATTTCTTATTGTTTTTGTCATCAAATCACCAATTATACCCTTACATGCATGTTTACTTGATACCTATAAAGAAGCACTTTTAGCCAGGATATTATTAAAAATTGAAGCATGTGAATTGGTTCGAATTAATATGAAATTATTATCTCACACTCATTCTATATTTTGTCTCTAGTTAATGTTATTAGGTTTCATTCAAATAATTTATGCAACTTCAACATCTATTGGTCAACCAAATAGTTATTTTTCAAGTAGTCTTTCAAAAAAATTACATAACTTTGATTTCTTATTTTAAGTGAGGGATGAAAATACATAGAAACGAAAACAATCATCATGAGACTCAAAAGTAAAAAAATATTTTTTTATTATTTTGTATATTTATCACTTTGTTGATTTTTGAAAAAGAAAATTAAATATCTACTTTTATTTTACATAATTAATTAAGGACCCATATTATGGGATGCTAATATTATATATCTTTCAAATTATTCTTGTTGTCCCATCATGATTCCGATTGCAACACTTCCTGATATATTATTCATTACTTTTGGTCATATTGGTTTTCTCATTCCTTATCTTGGACATATTGAATTTTTTCATAAAGTTCAAAATAAAACCAACACAAATGCAGTGCATTTGTAATAAATAATAAAGAGCGGCAACTATGGTGTTAATAACCAATGTAACAGGCGGGGAATTTCATTAGCCATGAATTTTATAGGAATAAGTTTCATCCATCATTTTATAGGTTTACTGAGTAGGTTTTGGTCTAGTCCCTCACCATCTTACATTTGTTTTCTCTATTTCTTTTGTCATTTTGGTATGCTAGAAATGATTGATATAACTTAAGATGCCAATCTAGAAATGATTGATAACTTACGATGCCGATATAGTGATTATTTGCATACCTATCTTCCATTAAAAGAAGTCTTCACCACAACAATTATTTCACCAAGATCATACTAAATTTGATAACATCCTTTCTACTTACGAGTGGAAGTGGCGAGAATTCCCCACCCATTTTTCTTCATTTCCTTCTGTTCTCACGGTATCTGTAACAAAGACCGTAGGTTATCTTCATACAATCTGACACTGACAGTAGAAACTACCTATCGCCACTTCAAGAATATGCTGGATAATACAAGCCATTTCATTCGGATATATCAATTACAGTGCGTACATCCTCTTGTATTCACTGTTTAAAATCTCTTGGTCTGATGCATGAGACATGGAGAATGATCGACTCTCGGCCCTCAATTTTGTCTCCTCCATCCTATGCAAAATTACACAATAGCACATGGAGCCAATTGTAGAGAGCATTATCAAGCTTCCAATCACTGTAGCATATATTGCAAGCCATCTGGAGTGTGATCCTACCACCACGTATGTAAGAGAAATGAAGGCAATGGAAATGAAAAGGCAAGCCATCCACATGAGCTTGTTAATGACAAAAACAAGCTGCTTTTTTGCCTTTTGCTCAATAACAACTACGGAAGTTTGAACCACTACAACTGCCAGAGAGATGAACAATGCCAGGCTGTCAAACACAAAAAATATTAGGAAAGCTGCATTGTTTGCTATATTTGCTTGTCCAAGAGAAAATCCATCTGTTTTATTTTCAACATATTGACCAGGGACAGTGAAGATGGCTGCAAAAGCAACTGTAGCAATAAGAACGGCAACAACAGTAGCAGAGTTTATTGCATTGTTGAGGCCACTGATGTGTAGCTTTTTCAGCTTTTTTGCAATTTTCTGAACCCTCATGCCTGTCTGACGTGTCTGTTGGAGTTGAGATTGTACATCGTGCTTTATGTCACTGACAGTCTGCTTGAGTTGTTTTGAAGCATTTGGAGGTTTCCCTTGGTCAGTGGAATTAGCAGCCCCAGCATCCCTCAATATGGAGACAAGTTCAGGACTCCCAAATTTTTCTGCAACATCAAGAGGAGTTTCTCCAGCCTTGTTTGTTGAATTGATGTTGATACCTTCCATTGATAACAAGCAGCGAACATTCTACAATAAAAAATGGCTAGTTTAGAATAGACATTGAAAGCCAACTTCTCTTCATTTCAAGGAATACGCTTTGTCTTTCCAAAGAAAAAACAGGAACAATTGAAATTTTAGCATGGAAACATGCTGCCTATGCATAAGTATAAATTTATCCTACATATTTTTCCTTTGAGTTCATTCCTTAAGCTTCTGTTGCATGTATGCACGCACGCAATACAAAACTGCCTCAGTTAAATTCAATGATGCCAGATCAGGAAGGCATAACAAGAAAACCAATAATCTTAACAAAATCATAAAGCTGCCTTGAGGCCTAGGTTATACAAGACAAAGGTCAATTATTCACAGGGTTGTTGGGCAGACTACTAAAAATGGAGATACTTCATGATACTATAGCAACAGTACTTCAATGTTTAAGTAACAGCGAACAGACGTGTTAAAATGTCTACCATCAAAGCAAGAAGAATAAGAATATGGCTAATAACAAATCATGAATGAATAAAAAAAACGAGAAAAATTCTAGTAACTCTACTGTCTGTATCATACATAGGAATAGGAAGAAGAAATCAAGGCCTAACATTTGTAAATTAAAATTTGTATTAGTCATGCAAAGGGTGGTTATTTATTCGAGTTTGGATAACTAAATTGGAACTAATTTGTCCAATAACTGAAAACAAAGACTACGAGTTGAAGGAACTAATCAGCATCACTTGGAATAGGAGGCCAGAATGGTACTTGATATACAGATGTTAACCAGTAGATGAGTTAGAATAACTTCTAGTCGGTATTATTTTTCTTTTCTTAATTTTATGGCCCGTTAATTGTTAGTTGAGCCTGTGTGTAACTTAGTCAATAATCCTGGAGCAGGTTTTCCCTTCAAGGTATGAATGAAATTGAGTAATGATTGTCACGAACCTATTAAGTTGCAACTTTCACAGCAGTGGTGTCTAAAGTTTCACTCGTTTGTATGACAGTTGGTGAATTGGGAAACTAAAGTTCTACTCTACACGTGTAAATATGGTGCTTTTGGGTCATCTTAGTCTGCTTTCAGAATAGCTTATAATTAAAATGCTTAAGAAAAAACTTTTGACTGAACTGCTTGAGTGCAAAATATGTAAATCCAACCTTCAACCCAAAAGAAAATTATTGTTATTCAGAAAAATACTCAAACTTGAGTTCTCACTTTTTATACAGTCCACAAGCTGTATCATTTAGTACCAGTTCCAAATGGCCACTTGGAAATTGAAGATATTGGAGACATGTTCAGATGCTTCATGAGAAATTATCTCAATAAGATCAGCTCCAAGTAAGTGAAAAAGTATTGGGGGAAACTACCCTAACATCTAGAGAAATTAAGCAAACTGTCAGAAGTAGAAAACAACAAAAGGCAAAAACAACCTTCCATGGCTGAAGGCCAGAATCCAGTAACCTCCAATAAAAATGGAGGCGATGCCACATCTTCAGAATTGGAGCAGTCCTAGTGGCATTCATACTTATACATGAAAGATCTTCCGAAGGGGAACAATCCCATGGAATGGCGGGCTCCACTCATGAAGCAATCCTTTCAATGTAGGGAACACCAATATATAGAGAAGGCCTCCAACATTCTTTCACATGGAAGGGGGGCATATACAAATGTTATAAAAGGGGGAAACTGCTTGGTTACTGGGTACCAAAAGGAGTTGTACAAGTTGGATAATAGGGTGCTAGCCTGGTAGGATAGTAAAAAAAAACCTTTAATTAAGGCCTTGTTGAGGATTCACAAGAAATAGACCAAAATACATGTTTAAGTACATAACAAGCAGAAAACTATATAACTAACAAAGACTAGGTTTAGGATATTAGGCATAGAGGGAGGCCAATAAAGATTGTACGTAAGACCCGCAAAATTTAATTAATTAAATAAATAATTAATTAATAAATGCAGGTAGTGGGAGCCTTTATGACAATTAATGTTAGTTGGTATAACATGGAAA
>Ga0209389_1003129_pt1 | contig 13160 bp, 6 predicted proteins | sample CowpearedBW_FD_187526 | JGI IMG/M metagenome (GOLD analysis project Ga0209389, IMG submission 187526) | Root nodule microbial communities of legume samples collected from California, USA - Cow pea red BW (SPAdes) (version 2) | ecosystem: Host-associated > Plants > Roots > Nodule | place: USA... | reverse complement strand
CGCGGGGGCTTCGATTTTCGCTAAGTTATTGGAGTAGTCGGCCTGGGCCCTAACCTTACCAGATATGCTCGAGTGGTCAGTCTAGACCGACTACTTGCCTAGATGGCTTATGTTGGTGATATGAGGTGCAGGTTGTCCTCTTAGATATTTAGTTTAGGTTAAAACCGGTACAAGTTAGGCTAACTCGGCCTAGCCTGGGTACTTGGCGGTTTCGATGTGCACATTGTTTACTTGGTCGAGTTCGGCTAGGTACGGTACACCAGTCCCCCAGCCTTGTCCGATATGGGTTGTCGGTCAAGGATGATATGTGTTGATAAGCTAGCGGAACCGGCTAGGTGTGATACACATATAATTCCTAAAACATGTGATATAAAAAACAAAAATTCTAACATTTAGACATTTATTTATAACTAGATATAAAATTCATAAAAACAAAGAATATTGTCAATAACTTCAAGGTAAATAATAAAATTTAAATATTTGAACTAGGGAAATTCTACAATATCTTTGTTTTTATAGTTATAAAGTCAAATATAAGAAAGTCTAATAATATTTTTCAATTATCAATCTTCTTTTGAATCATTTGTTTGTTCATTAGAAACACTCCCTAATACCTAACAAAGAATAATCATAATTAATTAACATTCATTTCAATACAAAATATATATTAATATAGTAAAGATTTAAATAATTACTTTTCAAAATTTTGTAAATATAACTATGTAAAGAAATAGCTGCAATTCAATACATCACCGTTGTAACATCCCATTTAATTAATAATCCTAATTAAAGCAAGCGTCACACAGAATAATATAGTAGCGCAATCTTGAAGTATAAACACTACTTCTTACAATAACCAAGGCACACTACGATGCCAAAACAAGACAAGATACAAGGTTCAATAGTGATCAAAATGAGTTTTAAAAGACTAGCCAATACATGGGCCATAGCCCTATAAGAAAGCCCAAAACAGTAGAATCCAGCCTAGACAAGCTATGCAGTGGAACCACCATCTCCCTGTTGACCACGAGTATTTCTCGCATATGCTCACATCAATAAATTGATTATCATCGCAAAGAGAGAAAAACCACACCACAGAACATACACCAAACAAAAGGGTAAGCTAGAGCGAAAAAGGATTTATCATACGATCATATACACTTTCACAGTCAAATATACATACATCATCCAATCATGTTATGACCTTCCAAACAATACACTAAGACTCGAGACACGATTCCTCCAGATATATATAATTAGTCAGATTCAGCGGATGCTTGCACTTGTGGTGGACTTCCCTGCTCTACCGAGCTGCTGTCCCGAGCTAAGTGTTACAATGTCTCAACCCCCACACACAAGGTTAGCCCTTAGTGGGTTTCAAGCCTCCTGCTACTCTTACCACAATAGTCAGTCCGTTCTATGTGAGACTAACTGACTCCTTAGAGTGTCAGGATGAAACCTTACCTTGAATCCTTAATAAATTATATAGATGGGGCACCACCATGAACTCCCACTAACAGGGGTCATGGAATTACGTCCCGACCAACTGAGGCACCACCATGAAGTATCACCTAGAGGTTCATGGAATTACGTCCTAACCAATGAGGGACCACCACGACACCATCAGGGAATTACGTCCTAACCATAACCACAACTTGTTCCAACAACGTATATAACAAAATCATCCATACCAATTTCATGCCACTCTTATAACCAATCATTTTATACTCATTACATGCCAAGATCATGCCAAATTTATTACTCCAATCCATACAATCAGAGATTTCATGCATATCCATATGTTTCATACTTTGAATGGAACTAATGAAGTAAATCATATAATCAACAACTGCAACAATAGAAATATACAATCCTCCAAACTCACTGCTGTCAATCTCGCTCAAGCCAGATACTCTTGCTTAGGCGAGAGAGATCCCTTGCTCAAGCTAAAAGCCCTCACTTGGCCGAGTTCTCGAGCAGTGGGCACCTCGAGCTCTCGCTCCAGCAAGCCCATCTCGCTTAGGTGAGATTGCTCTCGCTCATGCGAGAGGCCTTCGCTCAGGCGAAAACCCGAAATAGAGGAGAGGGCGAGCCATTGTTAACCTTGCTTAGGCGAGATGCTCCTCACTTAGGCGAGAGCTCCTCGTTTGGGCGAAAGACGCGCTCGCCTAGGCGAGTTTAACAGGTCTCTCCCCTTTTTCATGCGAGGACCATTCCAAAAAACACAGTAAAGACATACCCAACTCAGATTTCATATATACACAACATCAATCAGACATTTAAAACACGGTTCACCAATAAAATCAACCGTATGCTATAAAACTCAAGGAACCTTAGCTTCGCTTACTTGGAAATAGCTAGAAAAGGGCCTCGACTCTAAGCAGTGGGGCACGACAACTCAAGGAACAACTTAAGAAGTTGGAAAAATTAAAGGAACAGTAGGAACTGAAGTTACTAAGAGGAACAATAACTGGAACCAATACAACAGTGCTGGAAAATAGGTAACTACGGGATGAGGGACAATTTACGTGGAGAAAGAACTAAGTTCGAACTTGCTTGACCAAGGTGGTACCAAACCATAGTAGAGAAAAGACAACAGCTATAAGGAAAAGAGTAAGAGAGACATGTTTTTCTGAAAGTCAGATGAATGAGTGGGTTAGGGCAGATTAGGGTGTTTGACTCCCTATGGGCCAGCCCTAGGCCCAACTGATTTGGGGCAGCTCCTTTAAAATAAGGCATATAATAACTGGGCCTTACATTCCCCCCAACAAGAAAAATTTTCGACCTCGAAAATAAAAACTTACCAGGAAAACAGATGCGGATGTGACTTCCTCATATCCTCTTCCAACTCCTAAGGAATTACCACTCTCACACCATAAATGTAACGTCCCATTTAATTAATAATCCTAATTAAAGGAAACATCACACAAAATAATATAGTAGCGGAGTCTTGGAGTATAAACACTAGACCTTACAATAACCAAGGCACACTACGATGCCAAAACAAGACAAGATAGAAGGTTCAACAATAATCAAAATGAGATTTTAAAAGACTAGCCAATACATGGGCCATAACCCTATAAGAAAGCCCAAAACAACAGAATCCAGCCCATACAAGCTATGCAGCGGAACCACCATCTCCTTGTTGACCTTGAGTATTTCTCGCATCTGCTCACATCAACAAATTGATGATTATCGCAAAGAGAGAAAAACCACACCACAAAACATACACCAAACAAAAGGGTAAGCTAGAGCGAGAAAGGATTTATCATACGATCATATACAGTTTCACAATCAAATACACATACATCATCCAATCATGTTATGACCTTCCAAAAAATACACAAAGACTCGAGACACAACTCATCCGAATATATATAATTAGTCGGATTTAGCGGATGCTTGCACTTTGAATGGAACTAATCAAGTAAATAATATAATCAACAACTGTAACAATAGAAACATACAATCCTCCAAACTTATTGTTGTCAATCTCGCTCAGGCCACATACTCTCGCTCAGGTGAGAGAGATCCCTTGCTCAAGCTAAAAGCTCTCGCCTGGGCGAGTTCTCGAGTAGTGGGCACCTCGAGCTCTCACTCAAGCAAGCCCATCTCGCTCAGGCGAGAAGCCTTCGCTCAAGCGAAAACCCGAAATAGAGGAGCGGGCGAGCCACTGTTAACCTTGCTTAGGCGAGATGCTCCTCGCTTAGGCGAGAGCTCCTCGTTTGGGCGAAAGACACACTCGCCTAGGGGAGTTTAACAGGTCTCTACCCTTTTTCACGTGAGCATCATTCCAAAAACATAGTAAAGACATACCCAACTCAAATTTCATACATACACAACATCAATCAGACATTTAAAACATGGTCCACCAATAAAATCAATCGTATGCTACAAAACTCAAGGAACCCTAGCTTCCCTTACTTGGAAATAGCTAGAAAAGGGCCTCGACTCTAAGCAGTGGGGCATGACAGCTCAAGGAACAACTTAAGGAGATGGAAAAAGTATAGGAACAGTAGGAACTAAAGTTACTAAGAGGAACAATAGTTGGAACCAATACAATAGTGCTGGAAAATAGGCAAGTACGGGATGAGGGACAACTTACGTGGAGAAAGAACTGAGTTCGAACTTGCTTGACCAAGGTGGTACCAAACCCTAGCAGAGAAATGACAACAACTCTAAGGAAAAGAGTAAGAGATACCTATTTTTCTGAAAGTGAGATGAATGGGTGGGTTAGGACAAATTAGGGTGTTTGGCTACCTATGGGCCAGCCTTAGGCTTAACTGATTTAGGGCAGCTCCTTTAAAATAAGGTATATAATAAGTGGGCCTTACAACCGTTATGATTCAATGATTTGTTAACTTTTGTTCTTTTATCTTTCATTGATTCTCGTGAAAGATGAAAATTTGGGTACGCTTAAATGTTGAATGCGTACTATCCATTGCTATTTTTTCATCCTTTTGAAATATGAACTTAACAATATCACAAAAAACACACACACAATTGGGTAGCTATTCTGTTGGCGGGCTTGTTTATCAGTGACATTTCAACAATTGAGTATTTTATTTATCAGTAACATTTTTCAGCAATAGAGTAGTCAATCTCTAATTCTGTACAAATGCTATATTGCTATATAAGGGCCCAGTTCTAACTATGCTAAATCATAAGCTTCATGCAATCAGTATGTGTAGCTCTCATAGAAAAAGGAAGAGTATTTCCTTAGGTCTTATTAGCACAATCTATTGTTAGCAACAAAAGACTACAAATAAAATGAAATTCTTATCCTATGTTCGCACCACATTATGGGATGCTGCTTTTAGGACGAAATACCATTTAGAAGAAACATGCAAAGAATTATGTATTACTGGTTTGTATGTATTATCATCTACACTGAAGTGCTGAATTTAGAATAGAAGACATAGAGCAGAATATTTTGTAGATAGAATTTAGAGAATGAAAAAGCTTTATTATTCAATCAAATGTAGTACACAGGTTGTAACATATGTATACAACCTTGTAGTGGAGCTTAATTTTTAGGATAATCTTGAGGGAAATTCCTAGACATCAACATTAAGGAACACTAAATGCATTTAAGCAAACGATAAATGAACACTGTATTCCCTGTGTACATTTACAACTATTATTTCAAAGATGCATAACCATCTAATTGAAAAGAACAAAAAAAATAATATGCTGGACTTTAATTCTCAAACCTGATATTTCTTCTTGTGAATTGGGCTATCATCAACAGTATCAAAATCCTCAACATGAAAATTAGTTGCGAAATGGCCAACTTGGCCACACAAAAAATACTTATCCTGTTGATTAACATAATTAAACATCAAAGAGTTGCTTAAGCTAGGCGCAGATGATGCTCCCTACTTAACCAAGATTGTTCTTAAAACCCTACACTACATAGCCCTTAATACAAGGCCTTCAAAGGAAAACCTACACTACATGTAACATCCGGTCAGGATATTACGAATTTAAAGCGAGTAAAAGAAATAAAAGAAATAAAATCATAAAGGCAACACATTTATGATAAACCTCATTTCCCAAAAGCGCGGGAAATTTTAAAACTTTTATTAAAGTACCATAAAAGCCACATATGAATACAAAACCATCGTTTATAAAACTGACTTAATAAACAAAAAGTCTCATAGGAGTTTACAAATTCTTTCCAAAATATAATAATTAAAAGACTCCCATGCTATCCCCCGCTCCATGTCTAAGCATCACCAGCACCACCCGCATCAAAATCCTCTGCTCACGTGTATCGCGCACACGATCATCGCCAAACACAAGCAGATAGCGTGAGCTTAACAATTAAAACATACACAAGTTGTATACACACATACAGCATATATATATATATATATATATATATGTATATATATATATATATATATATATATATATATATATAAACCAAACAAACATCCCAGAGTGTTCCCATTCTTTTAATTCTCATCACCTGGCCACCACTAGATCATTCGTGTTCTACCTCTCTTAGAGACTACTCCAAGGTAATTTGCTACCAAACCTATCGGCCACAACTGACAGAGCACGTGAGGGAAACCATTGCTGCAGATCATACACTGTAATGTCAGGTGGAGTTCCAAAATAACACATAAGTCGTATTGTCCCAAGACTACCAAACTCATTAGTTATTACTGAGGAGGGCAATCGGTCTGGACCCATCCGTACTGGCCACAACCAACACATTCACACCGGCAACACTCGCCAACCCGAGCTCAACTCAAGGGTTCCTCGTGTTTATCCGCCATCCCGAGCTCAACTCGAGGGATGCCATTCCGAGCTCAACTCGAGGAATGCTACATGCTTAACCCCTACCCCGAGCTCAACTCAAGGGATACGTTCCGAGCTCAACTCAAGGAACCCAACAATCTTATCTTTGAAGCATCGCCAAAAGCCTTGTAGATCACACCTAAAAAGTCCAACAAGTAGGACTTACAACAACCAAATCGCCTAACGGGGGACAAGTACCGCTAGGCGCTACAAATTCCAGACCGTCTGGCGGGGAACACGTACCGCCAGGCGCCAAACGCCTAAGAATCAACAATTCTGCAATCACCGCCTGGCAGAACAATCCACACCGCCGCTATCGCCTGGCGGTACCTTCCCCTCCGCTAGGCGCCACCAAGTCCAGGACCCCACTGTTCCCTTGCTATTGCCTGGCGGCCTAACCCCCACCGCCATGCGCCATACCAGTTTCGCCACTTTCACTGTACTGGTCTGCATTTAGGCACTGTTGCTCGCGTCCAACCCTTGTTCCTCACTCAACGAAGTTTGAAGGTTATAACCATAGTCTATATCAGTGCCCACACTTATGCTTATGATCTACCTCGTTTGACCCCCAACATATTTGATTCTCCTATGTTACAATTTCCACTAATTAAGATTTTGTACAACATCATTAAATGATTTGCAAGCTAGATTTCCCACTATATTCTGGTTTAACAATTTGCTTCCCAGCCCTCACACTTTTATATCAATAAGTTCCATTGGATTACATAATTTCAAACCCAACCTTTCTACTAAATCCATTGTACACAGTCTATACCTATAATCTTTGCGCACTCAAAATCCTAAATTCCACAATACTCCAACTTATTCTACTATCAAGTTATAAAGTCATGCTCCTTACAAGATTATCATTACGCTAACCTTTCCAACTCTCCATAATCCGCATTAACATTTTTTTTCTAAAATCCAATAATTTCCAACAGCTCTCGCAACATCTCTAATTCTGGTTTCCTGAGATGGCGCCTGGCGGTAAGACCCGTGCCGCCAGGCGGTGCATACAGTTTTGGCGAATTCCTAGAACTCCCACATTCGCACTACTTTTTCTCCTCCCAACTTTCCAAATGCAGATTGATCACATTCTTCCAATTGTTTTGCAACCCCAACAAACTCATTAGTCCAGTACATCAATAGAATTATTCAATTAAGTTTCCATTATTTGATCTCCAAGACCTACAATTCTCACACCATTAACCCTACACCTCTCCTCACTGTTCCATTCAGTTCCACCACCAATTACACTAAAAATCAATGAAATACAAGTTATATCCCCCTTTAGCAGCTATCCCATGATTACCCTCCGATAAAAAACACACAAGAACCTCAAAATCATCAAAATCAGACCAAACAGGTTCACGTCGCCTGACCGTTGAACAGTCACTGCCAGGCCCTTCATCCCAAAACCCAGAAAACTGAAGAAAAGCTATGTGTATGGCGGTCGGGAGATTATCGCCAGGCGGTTCCTTGCAGGAACCCAGAAATACCAAGATCACGATGTGCCGCCTGGCGGCTATGCGTAGCCCGCCAGGCGGTTTCTGGGAATTTTTCCAGAAACACAACAATTCGAACAGAATCCAAGATTGATCATACAATTCAAGATATACATTATGTAATTTAACCACGCATATCAATAAAACGAGAAAAACTCCCCTAACCTGGTTTCCTTTGCCAAACTTGAAAATTTCAAGCTTTTCCCTTGATCACCAATAACTACCCTTAATTCTCCTCAACCAGCCTCAATAGTTCACTCACTACAATCTACTCATTCTTGGTTTTGGTATCTATTTTCTAAGTATATTTCCAGCCTTGCAAAACCTTTCCACAACCTCACTTTTGCCTTTTAAAGTAGTGCCTTAAAGCTAGGTCAATGATCAAAAACGAAAATGCAAATTTAATTTGGGTTTTCCAAGTCTTGAACCCATAACTATGCAAATGCCAAATCAATGTCAAACCATCATGCCAATTCATGTTTCATGCTAATCAATATAATCCAAATCTCATATTATTTCACAGCATGATTAACATATATTTAAAATAATAACAAATAATTAAACAAAACTGGCATATACAGGACTTGAACCCAAGTCTTCTCACACAATCAAAGTATTCTCAACCATTTAAGCTAGTACTTTTTCACGTCATACCAATTATAATTTAATGTCATAAATATCCTTCCCACCCGCATTTATTAATTAATTAATTATTTAATTAATTAAATTCAACGGGTCTTACACTACATGACCCTTAATACAAGGTCTAAAAATTCTCCATGATGGCCCAAGTGAAAAGGAGTTTAGCTTCACCTTGACTAGATGTTGTTAAATTTTCTTGAATTTTCTTAGCCATGCTTCTTGTGATTGGACCCTTAGCAAAGAGTGTGCCATCACCTTGTTTGACTCCTTTTGTCAAGGACATGTATTCCGCTTCAATGGTAGACAAAGCAACATTAGGTTGAAGTGTTGCTTTCCAAGTAATAACACAACCAGAAAGAGTGAAGATATAAAATGTCAAAGATATTCTTTTCACAAGATCTCCACCATAGTCAGAATCTGCATAACCAATAAGAACACACTAAATATAATTAGAACCATAAACCAATCAGATATTACTAGTACCTTTTAAATATCGCATAATCCACTTCACAACCTCTAGGTGAGCTTTCCTAGGATTAGACATAAGTCTACTAACCACACTCACAACATGAGCCAATCTAGTCTTGTACAAACCATAACATACATCAAGCTCCCAACAATAGCAAAGTAAGGAACCTCATTCATATAATCCTTCTCTTTATTAGTATCAGGAAGAGTGTTAGCATCAAGTTTAAAATTTGTTGCCAAAGGAGTACTAATAGGCTTAGAATTCTCTATTTGAAAAGACTATAACAACTTTTCAATGTATTTCTTCTAAGATACATAAAGCAAACCGGCATTCCTGTCTCTCCAAGTCTCCATTCCTAAAATCTTCATGGTTGCACCCAAATCCTTCATCTCAAACTCATTGCTCAAACAACTTTAAGAGCATCAATATCACTCTTGCTCTTAGCTGCAATTAACATGTCATCCACATACAGTAACAAATATATATAGGAACCATTTGACAACTTCCTACTATAAAAAAAATTATCAAACTCATTTTGAACAAAATTATAGGAAACCATAAAAGCATAAAACCTCTTGTACCACTACCTCGGGCTCTATCTTAAACCATACAAGGATTTTTATCAGCAAACACACATGGTTCTCTTTTCCAACCGCAAGGAATCCATCTAGCTGCAACATGTAAATTTGTTCCTCTGAATTCCCATGCAAGAATGAAATTTTTGTTAATTTTTTGAAATGGTGAATTTAGCCAAGAAGGGGGGGTTGAATTGGCTTTATAAAACTTTTTCGAAAGCTTAAACCTCTTTTCAATTGAATCTAATAGACTGGAAAGTTTTGATGTAAATGCAGCAGACCAGTACACTTTCAGTGGATTAAAATATAAAACAAAAGACTAAATTGTTCTTGGTGCTATGAAACAGTCGAGTAAAAAGACAATTCAGTCGACTAAAATACTAGAGATTTATGCAGAATGCACAATTCACAAATTCAACTCAAACAACAATCTTTTACACACAAGACTTGTGCCAATCAGTATTTGTAACAAGTATAAAGCCTTAGATTATACAAGAATGCATTAAATCACACCAAAGATAAAATTGCTTGGTTTTCTTGAGTTTTTAAAGAATTTCAAAGAGAGTGAGATGAGAGAAAGAGAAATTCACAACTGTTTTTATACATGTTCACTCAATCACAGAGCTACATCCAGTTTACCAAGACAACTTGAGCCTAGTTTCCACGATATTCAAAAGTTTTACAAATCACACACCAAGATTACACTTTTGAACAACAAAACACAAGATTTTTTACTCACACAAAAATCTAGACACACACCCTGCAAGAATAACACTTACAGACCTGAAATCACATCAGGCAAACCAACCATAGGCACAAGAACATCCAAACGTGATGGTGGTTGTCCCTAGCCAACCATACATGTGTTCTTCAAGCTACTCACTATAACATCCCTACTGGAAATTACTAGATTAAAATAAATCAATAAAATAAATAAGAATAAATAAATTCAAATGTTGTACATTATTATTCCCAAAACGCGGGAAAATTTAAAACATTATTAATCGTGCCATAATTTAAATAATGGTAAATAGTAATTTTATTACAAGTTCCAAAATCCGACAAGACAATGAAAATCACAAGAAAATCCCTAGCTCAAAATCTCCAAGCTAGCCCTCTCTCCGCCTCAGGTGTTAGCAGCATCACCTGTATCATCAACTGCTCCCGTGTAAAGAATTACACGATCATCGCCAAGCACAAACAAAAAGGGTGAGCTCAAAAGAATATAAGAAACATATCAATTAAATAATATAAATACACCAAATATATTCTCATAGTTAGACCATGGTCATATCCTTAATACCCCCAAGGCTTTTAAACCTCCAATTTAACAACAAAGTTAGCCATGGACTCAAGATTCATGATGCTCACACGAACCTGCCCCCTTGTGGTCCTGCCTCTACGAACCTCCCCGCTTGTAGTCCTAATCTACGGACTTGTCTGCCCGTAGTCCAACACATGTGATCCACTACCTACGTACCTCCCTACACGCAACATCTCTCAACTATGAACACGAAACATATGAACCTACACCACTCGTATCTCCACAGGAGAGTAATTGAGTATGAACCTCCCTGCTCATACCATTAAATGTCAACCACCATCCATGAACCTACCCGCTCATGGCACAACATCTCCTGATCCACATTCGCATAAATGCATACAACAATACACATAAACTGCACTAAACTCGCTTGGTTATAAGCCTTAGCTTAAGTGATCAGGCCTATCTCGCTTAAGCTAAACTTCCTTGGCTGAGCGAGTGTGCCACAGTGGTTCATAGCGAAGCCTCGTTTAAGCGAGTCTCTACTCGCCTGAGCGAGATTGCCCTTCGCCTAACACCAAAACACTCGCCTAGGCGGCGAGTTAAGCCAAACCACAAAACTCTGCACAACTTCTCGCTTAAGCGAGAACCTCTCGCCTGAGCGAGAGTCTCAGTCGCCCAAAAATAAAACCCTCCGCCTGAGCGAGGGGCTCAAGCAGAACCACACAACTCTTGCGGGTTCTCGCCTAGGCGAGATACCCTCGCCTGAGCGAGATGTTCGCGTACAAATATTCTCGCATTTCTGGTTTTCTAGCCTAGGCGAGCCTTACTTTCTTGGGCGAGAAAACCAGACATTTTCACAACTACGCACACAAAATAACGTAAACCACAATACAATGCCAAAACACAATTTGCTCATTACCAAATAACCCAATGGTCTATTTTTTTACAATTCATTCACTAAAACATGTTATAAACCCCCAATTAGACTCTCAAATCGTGAGATGAGACCATACCCAATCATGCATTGCAAAAGCCCTTATCTTATTCATACAAAATTTAAGGGGTTAATCAAATAGTGTGCAAAAACCACAAAATTCCAACCTCATCACATAGAGCACGAAAATTCAGGGCACACAAGCATCAAATTATGCAATTCATTCATGAAATTAACAATCAAAGCATAGAGCTCCGCTAACCTGGAAATCCTTGCTTCAAATGGTTGCCTAACCTTAGCTTTGTGATATCTAAGAACCCTCCTTTGCTCTCCCAATCAGAATACAACTTTGCTCTCAAATCCTAAATTCACCTTTCCACTCAGACTTCGTGCTCCCTTCCCACTCTAGGTTTTAGACTTCAAAAACCCTCTTAATTGCCTAAATCTCCCCTTTTATATGGCTCCTAATTGTGGTAAAAAGAAATAAAACGAAAAATGACCTTTTTAATGTCTATTATTACCTTTCATAGACCATTATGGTTATTTTTCCCAACTCCCTTGGCTATCCAATGTCTCTAAGGTTTCTCCACCCTTTCACATTCAACTCACAATTACATTAGCAAAAATAAACAAATCAATTTCGTTCTCAGCAAGGTTTGAACACACAACCATGGTATCACAAGACAAAGGCACAACCAATTCAACCAAATCATGTTTGTGATAATTTCTATAATTCTATAATTATGTTATCACTCAACATAATCATGCATATCATTAAAATTAAAACAATTCAAACAACACACAAATAGCATACATAGGACTCAAACCCAAGTCCTCTCACACAAATAAAGTACTCTTAACCACATAAGCTAGCACTTTTCCACGTCACAATAACTAACATTAAATGCCTTAAAGGCTTCTACTACCCGCCTTTATTAAATAATTATTTATTTAATTATTTAAATTTCTCAGGTCTTACACTCACAAGCCAAAATGCCTCCAAGATCAACCAAGATCTTCAAAACACGAGTTCCAGTTGTGTATTGTAGAGCAAGAGTTTTTCAGAGATGAATGACAAAGTTTCGTGCTCAAAAAATTAGATTTGCACCTCTGCTGGCGAAAACACAACTTATATAGTCTTGTTTAAGTGAAAATAGTCAATTGAATTTTTCGTACAATCAGCTGATTTCACCTAACTTAAGTGAAATCAATTGATTGAAAAATGATGTGACCCCAACAAGCCCAACCTCAAATGCTTCAACAAGCCCAAGCCCACATAAAGGCCCAATCACTAGAAGCATGATGAGAAAGATTCACATGGGCCTCTCACAAGATGATCAAGTCAATCATGGGCTTTTTACATTATTCACATGGGCTAAAGAAATCTCTAAAATATGAGATGATACATGAAGGAAGTAGTATAGATTTAAATTGGGCCATTGTTTAGGCCTTATTTTTC
>Ga0209389_1003102_pt1 | contig 13192 bp, 13 predicted proteins | sample CowpearedBW_FD_187526 | JGI IMG/M metagenome (GOLD analysis project Ga0209389, IMG submission 187526) | Root nodule microbial communities of legume samples collected from California, USA - Cow pea red BW (SPAdes) (version 2) | ecosystem: Host-associated > Plants > Roots > Nodule | place: USA... | reverse complement strand
CGATCTCGCCGGCGACGGACGCAATCATCGAGACTTCGAGCAGCTCGCCCGGCGACAGCGGCGGCAGGATCGAGGGCAGGCGCGCGGCCAGCATCGATTTGCCGGCGCCGGGCGCGCCGATCATGAGGATATGGTGGACAATTAAATTACTAAATGTTAATGAGACCAAATGGTTATATATCATCCGGAAGTCCGCCCAAAGGCTTTCTCATACGTCAGGATGTCCACTGACCTTCAACTGAAGGGCGATAGCCTTCGCCGTCAGCGTGAAGCCTCCCGCAAATACGCCGACCGGCACGGCCTGGAGCTGATCGAGGATATCGACCTCCACGACATCGGTGTCTCGGCCTACAAGGGTAAAAATATCGCATCCGGCGCCTTCGGAAGGTTTCTGGAGGCCGTTCGGGACGGGAAGATCCAGACGGGCTCATACCTGCTCGTCGAATCATTTGACCGAATGAGCCGCCAAGAGCCGGTGGTCGCCCTAAAACCGTTCATTGAGATCGTTGAAGCGGGCTTGATCTTGGTCACCCTCGACGATGAGCGCGTCTTCAAGGGCAAAATCAGTTTTGAGGATCTGATTATCTCGATTGCCAAAATGAGCCGGGCAAACGAGGAATCCGCTCGCAAGAGCGATCGCCTATCGCAGGCGTGGAAGGCAAAACGGGCCAGCATTGGTCAGAAGAAGCTTACGGCCCGCTGTCCGAGCTGGCTGCGTCTCACAGCGGATCGTACCGGATTCGACGTCATCGAGGAGCGGGCCGCAATTGTTCGCGGATTTTCGACGAGGCTGCTTCAGGGATCGGCACTTTCACAATCGTTCGTCGCCTGAACGAGGATGGCGTTCCGACCTTCACCGGGAAGGGTGGATGGCAGAACTCGACGGTCAACAAGATCCTGAGCAGCGCAGCGGCGATTGGGACGTTCCAACCTAATCGTATGGAGGGTGGCAAGCGAACGCCCGATGGCGAGCCAATCCGCAACTACTTTCCTCATGTCGTCTCGCAGAAAGTCTTTGATACCGCGCAGCGCGACAGACTTTCACGCAGGACCAAGCCGGAGAACGGAAAGAAAGGTAGTGGTGGACCGAAAGGCAAGCACTTCACCAACCTGTTCTCGAAACTTGCAGTCTGCGACTACTGCGAGTCGCCGATGCACTACCAAAACAAGGGCGTGCCACCGAAAGGACAGGCGTACCTAGTGTGCTCGAATGCCGTCCGAAATGTCGGCTGCGAAATGACGGGGCGCTGGCGATATGATCAGTTCGAGACGATGTTCTTGCGTTTCGTGGAGAAGCTCGACTTGGCATCATTGGTTTCCTCCACCGAGCACGCTAGCAAAAAGACCGAACTAGCCTCGCAACTCGATGCCACGGAGGGCAGAATTAAGCTTCTTGAAGAGGAGCTTCGCCGTGCATTCGAGCTTGGCATGAAGATGATCGATTTCAACAGCGAATTTCTGGCGGATAGGATCAAGAAACGCGAGCAGGAGTTGGCCGAAACGAAGACGTTGGTGCGGCAGCTTCGCGATCAAATCGCAGTTCTCGAACAGACTAAATTGACATATTACAAGCATCCTGACCAGGTCGCACGGCTGATTGAGCGAGTGCGATCAAGCAGGAGCGGCGATGTCTATAAGCTCCGCGCCCAGATTGCTTCGAAACTCCAGTCGTTGATCAAGGAATTGCGACTGACGGTGTTCTCGGACAATCAACGATTTGAGGTCGCTTTCCATGATGGGCACGCAATGACCTTGTTCGTCGACCCGGAGAACCCGACAAAATTTATCCAGAAGGTCAGTGGAGCGGGACCGGATTTCGAGATGGTTTCCGCTGATGGAGCGGTCATCCAACTGCCGGCCGACGAACCAGCGCTGGATGAGAAATAAAGATTCCCAAACAGGTCACCCAGAGAGCTGATATTTCTCCGGTGGGGAAACACCGGTCGCTGCGTCTACAATGGGACGCCGCTGCGGTTCGATTTAACCGGATGGCGGCACGTTATGAGATCTTCAGAGTTGCCTCGGCTTAGCGGGTCTTAACTCTCTCGCGTTGGGCCGGGCGGATCGACGCCTTCAGCCCATCAGCGTCGCCGAAGCATATCGAGCAGTTCTGCCAGTCTCCGCTCGAGGTCCTCGATTCTTGAGCTCATCAGTAGATGATCACGGCCGGCCATCGAGAGCACCTCCATCAACACAGCGTCGCAGTGTTTGATAAGCGTGACCAGATGATCCCCACTCGGACCGTAGTGACCAGCGAACCAATTCTTCACAGTGCGTTCATGGGCTCCAGTCCAAGCCGCTACAATCTTCACATGCGCACTTGTCTTTCCGAGCTCCGCGTTCAAGGCAGATGCAACCCTCGTAGCGAAGATCCTGGAATGTGTTCCATTTTCGCTCATGTTTCTGCTCGCCAGGAAACATCTTGCCCCTTTTTGGAAACGACATTCCCTCGCCCTGCTTCCTATGATCGCTCAGCCCGGCGGCCGCAAAGTGACGCACAAAAAGAGCAATTCGATGGGGCGCCGTTTGATACGCCGACCTTTCAAAGCCGAAGATCGCGATGGCGGCATCAAGCCCGCAGCCGCCTATGTCCGCATGTCGACTGACCATCAGAAGTATTCTACCGAAAACCAGCTTGAGACCATCGAACGATATGCCGCAAACCGCGGCTTCCGAATTGTCGATACGTTTGAAGACTCGGGCCGAAGCGGCCTAAGAGTGGACGGCCGAGAAGGCCTCCAACGCCTCATGCGGGAAGTGCAGAATGGCCAAGCCATTTTTTCGGCTATTCTTGTTTATGATGTCAGTCGATGGGGCCGCTTCCAAGACGCAGATGAAGGCGCATACTACGAATACGTCTGCTCTCGCGCCGGAATTCGGGTTCATTACTGCGGCGAACAGTTTGACAATGATGGCAGCATCGGATCGGTCCTGCTTAAGAATGTGAAACGGGTGATGGCCGGCGAATACAGCCGAGAACTCTCGGTTAAAGTGTTCGCCGGGCAATGCAGACTGGTCGAGCTAGGGTTCCGACAGGGTGGACCTGCTGGATTTGGCCTTAGGCGTCAGCTCATTGACGAAAACCGCGCGCCCAAGGCGATGTTGAACCGTGGAGATCGGAAAAGCCTTCAGACAGATCGAGTTGTGCTTACCCTCGGGCCGATAGAGGAAGTGGAGCAGGTCCGACAAATTTATAGGATGTTTGTTGAGCAGGGACTATCCGAGAAGGAGATTGCCGCACGGCTAAACATGGGCGGCACTTTCACAGATCTAGGTCGCCCTTGGACACGTGCTTCGGTCCATCAGATCCTCACCAATGAGAAATATATTGGAAACAACGTTTTCAATCGCGTCTCGTTCAAGCTCAAGCAGAAGCGCGTTGTAAACAGTCCCGATACCTGGGTTAGAGCAGAGGCAGCCTTTCCCAATGTGGTCAGCCGTGAACTCTTTGAGCGAGCTCGCACGATCATCGATGCTCGTAGCGCCCACTATTCGGATGAGGAATTGTTGGCCCTTCTGCAGGAGGTTCTGAAAGATGAAGGCTATCTTTCTGGACTTATCATCGACGAGCGAGAGGACATGCCTTCTGCAAGCGCCTATCGGCATCGCTTCGGCAGTCTGATCAGGGCATATAGCTTAATCGGATATATCCCGGATCGAGACTACTCGTATATCGAGGTAAACCGCCGAATAAGGGATACCCATCCCGCAATTGTCACCGCCGTAATTCGCGGCTTCGAGCTAGCTGGCGCACGAGTCGCGGTTGATCAAGATCAGCTTCTGACCATAAACGACCAATTCACGGCTGCCGTCGTGATCGCGCGAGCGTGTATTTCCGGTGGCGGATATCGCTGGCACGTGAGGTTCGACACGGGCCTTGTCCCGGATCTTACGATCGCAGTTCGATTGTCTACGTCGAACGCAGACATATTGGATTACTACGTTTTCCCTAGACTGGATTTGACGACATCTCGTCTGAAGCTTGCTCATGACAATGCGTTTCATTTGGATGCATACCGATTTGATACGCTAGAGTCGCTGTATGCCCTGGCTAAGCAGTGTCCTTTTGAGGAGGCCGCATGAATACGCGAAACACAACAGACGCTTCTCGGCTAGAGATTAAGACTATACCGATCAACCAAATTCGTATCCTGAACCCCCGCGCGCGCAACCAGCGAAATTTTCACGAGATTGTGGAGAGCATAGCGAAGGTAGGCCTGAAACGCCCCATCACGGTTAGCCCATGCACTTCTGACGGAGGGCCTTATCGCTATGATCTGGTATGCGGGCAGGGTCGAATAGAGGCGTTCGTTCAACTAGGCCAGCAAGAGATTCCGTCAATCGTTATTGATGCAGAGGAGAGCGACTGTCTCGTTATGAGCCTGGTCGAAAATTGCGCTCGTCGTCAGCACCGAGCAATCGACCTATTGGAGGATATTAGCACTCTACGAGGTCGCGGTTACGATGAAAGAGAAATTGCCAGCAAGATCGGGGTCAGCCCAGACTACGTTCGGATGATTAGCACGCTTCTCTCAAAGGGTGAAGAACGCCTCGTTCATGCGGTCGAAACCGGCATTCTACCCCTCAACATGGCAATTGAAATCGCCCGATGTGACGACAATGAAGTGCAGCGCGCTTTGACGCAGGCGTATACCGAAAAGAAGTTGCGGGGCAGAAAGTTGGTTGCAGTCAGGCGCGTAATCGAACAGCGCCAAAGGCGCGGCAAGCATCTACACGGACAGAGTTTTGGACGACAGACTGCCAAGAGACCCCTAACGAGCGAATCCATGATTAGGGTCTACAGGCAGGAGGCTGATCGCCAACGCCTTTTGATCAAAAAAGCTGAAGTAACTCAAAACCGATTGCTGTTTGTGGTCGAGGCAATCCGAGCCCTACGCGATGACGCCGAGTTTGTCAGACTATTGGAGGTCGAAGATCTCGCGATGATGCCCTCGATATTGCAAGAACGACTCGCAGCGAGGCCAAATCAATGAACCAATACGTAGATCCCGGTGCATTGGGCGAGGTAAGGCAGGCCTTTAGCTCAGACACAATCCATATCGATATCTCTACAATCCTCCCCGTGCGGGCGATCGGCAAGGCTGTGAAGTCAAGCCGCAAATACCAACAAATTGCCTGTTCTATTAGGGAGATCGGCCTGGTCGAACCGCCGGTTGTTTGCCGAGATAAGCAGAGGACAAATACGTTTCTTTTGCTAGACGGTCACCTTCGGATTGAAGTGCTGAAAGACCTCGGCGAAACGCAAGTGGAATGCCTGTTGTCTAGCGACGATGAGGCCTTCACTTACAACAAGAGGGTAAGCCGACTGTCAGCCATTCAGGAACAGCGAATGATAGCGAAGGCGATAGAACGCAATGTTCCAAAGGAGAAGATCGCCAGAGCGCTTGATATCAACGTGCGCAGCTTAGTCCGTAAAGCAACGTTGATTGAAGGCATCTGCGAGGAGGCTGTGGCGCTTCTGAAAGACAAGATGTGCCCCATGGCGGTCTTTGACGTATTGCGGAAGATGGTTCCGATACGACAGATTGAGACGGCAGAGCTTCTGATCAACGCAAACAACTATTCGGTGGGATACGCCTCGGCCATACTCGCCGGCACACCCCAAGCTCAGCTCGTAAACTCGTCCACACCGAAGCGAATAAAGGGGATGACTGCAGAAGCTCTTTCACGGATGGAAACCGAACTCGCGAGACTTCAGCAGGCGATAACATCGATCCAGGATAGCTACGGCCAAGACCACCTGCATCTTACGGTGCTCAGAGGTTACTTAGCCAAACTCGTGGGCAACACGAAAATCGCGAAATACCTGGAAAGGCGCCACCCCGACTTCTTCAGCGAATTCAAGAGTATCGTTGAGACGACGGCATGACCGCTCAGACGTGCTGCATCTGGTTTATCGTTTAAGGGGACCCGGACCCTATAAGCGCGGGGACCACGGGAGAAGCCGCTCTTCGAGGCGGAGCAATCGTGGTGATGGGGATGGCGGCGAACCCGCGCGGAGCCCATCAGGCCGGCGAGCTTTCGCTGGCTGAACTGATCGGGCGGAAGTGTTGGTCGGACGCTAGCACTTCCGACCCCAGCATCGTGCAGCGCGTAGGGGTCACAGGGGCCGTTTGCATCCGGTGGAGTCACTTTGCCCCCGATCGCGTTGCCGTGCACGGCCTTACAAAAGTTCAGCCAAATCGCAGGCAATGAGACTACCCGCGCCGGCTAAGCCTGCTTCCTTATGGTGCGGCATTGACGCGCCGTGTACTCAAAGGCGAGAATGCGCGCCTTGCGAGGGCAGGCCGACCCCGCCGGGAGAACTCATGCTGTATGACCCTAACGTGCTTAAAACGGTGCCCGATTGTCGTCTAGCGCTTGAACGGGCGACCCGGGCCGGCGAGGTCGAGTTCGTAAAGCCCTTGTATGTCCGGTTAGCTCAATTGGGCGGCGTAGGCTATTCTGATCCTCTGGAAGCTGCTTTTCATTCCCTTCTGGCCGTTTATGAGCAAACCCTAGAACGGGGACGAGCGAACTACGTGAGAAGGAAACTAAAGAAATTAGGGGGTGGGGCCGCTGCAGCTGAACAAATCCTGATTGACTGGTGCCGCGCAAAGAACATGAGCTCCGGCTTCGAGCGATTGGTTGAGTTCGGACTCAAGGATCGAGTTGGCGAATACATAGTTGGCGTCGATTTTCCGGATCGATTTACCCCTAAAGTCGTAGAAGCCGCTCGCACGAAGCTGATTAAGTATGAAATCGTAACGGCGGACGAACTGAGTTGGCTGGTTACTCGCCCGAGAAATTGAACACGCAGCTCAGAAGACTCGGCGACTGAGATAGTTCTTGACCGTTTGCGGATAGAATTTGCGCCCAGTCGCCGTCGTGATTCCCGCATCGTTCAAATGCCGCGCAATCTCGCTGTAAGATCGCCGCATTACATCCGCATCCAGTTTTTCCCTGAGTTGTGATGCAAATTCGTCAGCAGCTTTGAGATTCTTCGCGGCCAAATTCCGTCCGTTCAATCCCAGAACTTTACCTCGGCGTTTGGCCTCAGCCAGAGCCGCTTTCGTTCGCTCGGAAATCAGTCGGCGTTCCTCCTGGGCCAGGGCAGCGAATATATGCAGCTGGAAATCCGTAGCATTGGGCATTTCGGCGCAGACTAAGCCGATCCCCTGGTCGAGAATGCTGGCAATGAAGCTGACTCGGCGGGAGAAGCGATCAAGGCGAGCAATGACGATCTTCGCGTTTTCGCGTTTAGCGAGCCGGATTGCTCGCTGCAATTCAATCCGCGCATCGTCCTTCCCTGATTGAATGTCGCAGAATTCCGCAATCAGCGTTCCGGCTCCTGATACGAAATCGGAAATCTTGCGGCGCTGAGCCGCCAATCCGAGCCCAGACTTGCCCTGGCGTTCAGTCGAAACTCGGAAATAGGCGATAAATTTCGTCATCGGCCCCTCCTCGATTGAGGTAACCGAGCCAATCCCCTTGACAACGGGTAATGACAACCGACGAATAGCTTCGTGACTGAGGATTCTGACACGCAACGCTTTGAAGTGGCCAGAGCCGTGGGCGGATGCTGATGAGACCTACGCAAATCCGACGGATTCATCCACTGACGACGAGACCCGTTTATCACTCTTTCAGACGACGCCGGAAAGATTTGCCGATCCGGAAGATCCCACAAAATTCGTCCAGAAAGTCACTGACGGCACCGGATTTTGACTTCGTTTTCGCAGACGGCACTAGGATTCAGCTGGCGGCCGATGAAGTAGCTCTGCACAGGAAAAGAATATCCCTGAGCAGGCTCTGAGGCTATCTGCTCTTCTCCGCTTGTCTAACTGGACTTCCTTCGCCTCATGTTCAATTCTAGGTCGTGGGCCGCGCGACGGATACTCCGGCCTATCGTGCGGGTAGGGGAATCCGATGAGTGGAAAACTATTTTGGCGGCGGAAGCGCTCAAAGCTCCTGGGCACATCGGCCAAAGAAAAATGCACCGGAATGAAAATATCTTGAAGTTAGCTGGGACATAATGATGAGTGCGAAGCAGCAAAAATATCCGGCGGCACTACGCAAGAATTTAACTGATCAACTCGGGTTCCTTCTCAATCGCAAAGTCGATGAGGACGAACTGTCGTTTGACAAGGCTTTCAGTCAGATTGCACTAGACATTCTGGGGTACGAGCCAGGGTCAGGGACTTGGTCCGATGGTCGGGGTGACTTCGGCGTGGATTACTGGATCGTGGAGGAAAAGACGGCAACGATCTTCCAGTTCAAGAGCCACGATTTCACGGCGGGCCTAAATTCAGAGCTGTTGGCGGATAGTTCGTACCTGACCGATCTGCCAAGGATACGGAAGTTGCTTGAGAACCTCAACGAGGTGCCCAAGGAGGCAAATCAAAGGATCCAAGAGTTCATCAAGGAAGTCGGCGTCGCGATCCATCGCTACAGCGTGAGTCCGACTGCTAAAGAGACGCCGTTCGAAATCACCATATTTTTCTGCTGCCTCACGAGCGGCCTGACAAAACAAGCCGCCGAAGAGTATGGAAGATTCAGTGCGCTGCTCAACATCTCTTGGTCAAATCAATCTATACAAGTATCGACGTTTCCCATTTTCATCGACGAGCTTATCGCGGAGCGGTGGCGAGAATCCAACACTGATTGGAGGACTGCTAACGGCGAGAGAGATGACAAGGTCGAGTTACACGTGAGCGGAGAGATGATCTCCTCAGCGAAATCGGCCGTTTTTTTCACGAAAGCGTACGACCTTGTTTCAGCGTTTGATCGATTTGGTTATCAGCTTTTCGAGCCGAACGTGCGATGCGAACTCCGGCGCTCCAAAGTCAACGAGAAAATCCGAGAGTCCGTGAGGCATTCACGGGGACGACGAGAATTCAAGCATTTGAACAACGGAATTACGTTGATTTGCTCTAGCTTCCAGAAAGTGAACCGGCAGATCCCTATCATAAGAATAGTCCAGCCAGGGGTTATCAACGGATTGCAAACCGTGAAGTCGATTCACGATGCATTCGATGAGCTCAGCGACTCGGAAAAGGCCCACTTTGAGCAAGACTGCGAGGTTCTTGTTCGATTGCACACTCGTGAGGCCGTTGCCGATTATAAAGAGCTCGTGAAGTCGACGAACAATCAAAATCCTATGCAGCCGCGCAATCTTCGCTCGAATGAGCAGGAGCAGATCTATTTTGAATCTCTGTTCGCGGATATGAATTGGTTTTATGAGCGCAAGGAAGGAGCTTGGAAGGCGTTTCAAAGCGATTCGAAGCTCTGGGGCTCGTTAAAAGGGAAACGGGTTGCCGACTTCAAGATTGAAGGGCGTGCGGGCGGCGTTCGAAACGTTGACAACTTGGAACTTGCGCAGGCGTGGTTATCGTTTATCGGCTTTTCGAATGAAGCGATCCATAACAAGAGGGATATCTTCAGCGACGAGAAATTCTACGATCTCGTATTCAAGCAGCGCGTATCTAAGCACGGCTACGATTACAACTTCGCTTTTAACGATCCCAGCGTTCGATCAGAGGCAGAGCAGCAAGCCCCGAGCCCGCAGGCATTGCTTCTGTCAGAGCTGCTGCGTGAGATCGCGGACGGTTTGACGCCGACACGCAAACAAAATCGAGATGACAGCATCAAGAGACTTAAGTTGGATAAGCTTAAGAAGGAGGAGCAAGATGCCGAGCTAGTTCGTGACAGCCTCTATACACGAGGGCTAGTTCTGGCTGGAGCCAAATATTTGTTCGTCGATTTTTGCGGATTGGTTCTCTTTCGGTCTTTGGGGCTGAATGTCTATAGCGCGGCGAATTGGCTTCTAAATTCAAGATCAATGAAGCCATTCTTTGCCGGGCGGGACCTGAGCCCATTGCAGACGGTCATAAAGGCCGATGACTTCCAAGTCGACGACGTGATAGCGGTCCTGTGGGGAGTGTACAGCTATTGCCTCGAAATGATCATAGAGCAACCGAGCTGGCGACAACAATTCGAACAAGCGGCAGTGCGTTCCCGCTTTAACTATTCAGACTACAATCGGAGAACGTTGTTCGGTCAGTTGGAAAATCTTGATCGAGTTTATCAAAAGCGAGCAATCCCTCAACCTTGGTCGGAAGGCATAGAGAAGCATCGGGGAATCTTCGCTTATGTGAAGGCAATGTGCGAAAGGAAGTGAGATGGGCTGTAACGACTCGGAAGAGACATCCGTTTGGTAGACATGACGCCCGCTCAGCTGCAAGCCCTCCCCGAGCCTCACATACTAGACTACGACTGGCGGTACACGCCTGAGACGGTGATGATCCTCTCAGGACTGGTGCGTTATTCGGAATCTGTACTCGCGGTTGGCACGCCATCACTGGCTCGGTACCTTGAATCGATTGGTCACCAGGTGCTCCTAGTTGATCGTCAACCGATCCATGCCGTTCGTAATCATAGGCAGATCGAACCGGGCTCCAGTCCGCCCGATTTTGGGAAGAGCACCATCGCAATCATCGATCCCCCTTGGTACCTAACGGATGCCAAGGTTTGGATTGCGTGGACAGCACACGGCATCGAACCCCGAGGCCAGATGCTGGTTTCGCTTTGGCCCGACACCACCCGCCCGACCGCAGCGAAAGAGTTTGAAGAACTAAAATCCTGGGTTAGTCAGTGGGCTGAGTTCGAAATCTTGGATGTGGTCCCACAATACGATGCGCCTTTGTTCGAAGAGGCGGCTCTTAAGGCCAGCGAGAGTCCTTCCATGGGACTGAGTCCGCGCTATGGTCGCCTAGTGTCCGTTCGCCCCAGGACCCTCCCCGTCCCTCTCGGACATTCAGAATTGCGAAGCACATGGATTCGATTTGTCGTGGACGACTATCAGCTAGCGATCTGCCTCAAAGAAAATAAAACTTTGACGTGTCCAGTTGTCCAGCACCCGCGCGCGAAGCATTGGATTTGGCCTTATGTCAGCAAGCGTGCTCGTGAACGAGATCTGATCAATCTTTGGAGTTCGCGCAACGAGGTCGCACTTCTTAGGGACCCCGAACTTGCCGTAGAGACGTTGCGTAGGGCTCTGAAGGCAGATGATCCAGCTGGGTTTAGAGATCAACTGGGGTCTTATAGCGATTTACAAGAGTTAAGCATTCCGCGCCCCCCCTACCGAAGGTTATTGGAATGGCAGCACCAGCAATAGCATTGCGCTTTCGAGATACCGTGCCAAACGTCGATACGATTCATGCACATCGCATGGTCTTGCACGGCAAGGGTTCAGTCTGGTGGGGCTGGTGGAAAAAGGACTTTGAAGAAAATCATGGCGCATTGCTAGAGAGCCTGCGAGCGAAAGGCTCGTTCGCAATTTCCATAGTTGATCGCTCTACTCAACGGATGTTTCGGGCTGCCGTGTCGCAGCTGCGGATCGGGCGTTTGAAGAAGGAGGAGCTAGACTTTGTCCCGGAGTACTATCTTGAGTACGAGGAGCGGGTGTTTGCATGGTTCCTCTTGTCCTCCATTGAGGAAGAGAGTTTTGATAATGAGATGGCGTCGCGTTTCGGCGATCACACATTGCTGTCGCTCGCCGCTGCCGAGGATAACCGAGTGGAAAAGCTCGCTGCCGATACGAACGTCAGCAGCAGGTCCTGTATACTCCACCTTTCAGACCTGCACTTTGGTGCGGACTACGCATTCGCGACACAGCGCGAAAGGCTGAACATAGGGGATCCGCGGAAAACACTCACAGAATGTCTGGTAGCCGATCTCAAGCGGATAGATAAGCACGACAACATCGCCGCCGTTTTGGTTACAGGCGACTTCACGACAGGGGGTGATTGGCGAGATGGAACACGTGAAGATGTGCTTCAAGAATTTAAGGCTCTGCGAGGCGTTCTGGGTTTAGAGCCCGAACAGATCATAGCAGTGCCGGGTAACCACGATATCGTCAGGTATCCAAAAGGTTCGCCGATCGACATAGCCGCAATAGTGCTTAGCAACCAAACTACATATCAGCATGAACGAGACTTTCGAACGTTTGTCGACGAGCTCATAGGGCGCAACTGGAAAGACTCGCTAAATTACGTCCATCGGATACATCTCAAGGAAGCAGACGTGCTGCTCTGCTTGCTCAATTCTTGCACGATCGTGGCAACCGAGTGGACAGAGTATGGTTTCGTCGGAACGAGTGGGATCGATGCCATTGGTGCTCTACGTGATGAACCGATTACTCGGCCCACATTCAAATTTGTGGCGCTCCACCACCACCTTTTGCCAGTTGCTGGGGTGGCGGCTCCAAATTCGAAAGGAGTAACACTATCGCTAGATGCATCCGATCTCTTAGATGCAGCACAAAACGCAGGAGCGCATATTGCGCTTCATGGTCACGAGCACATGCCGCGGATAGCGCGATATCAAACCGTTCCCTTGCGAGGCGCAACTATGGCTCCGCCTCTACATGTAGTCTCGAATGGAAGCGCAGGCGGCAAGCGCACTCCAGGAAGCGAACGCAACGCTTATTGCCTATTTGATTTACGGGCCGACAGGCTTCACTTGTCGATGCGAGAGTTGCGTTTCGACGCAAAGGAAGGAGGCAGCCTCTTCGATGGCCAACTTGATGTGAAACCGCAAGTTCCTTAGCAGGAATGTTTCCGGTGAGCGTGTTGAACTGATTGGCCAGCATTTCGCTGAAGCAGTATAGCCAAACTTTGTCATTGAAATCGCTTGACGTAGTTCTTGACCGTCTGCGGATAGAATTTTCGGCCCGTCATAGTCGTTATTCCCACTTCGTTAAGGCGCCGAGCAATCTCGCTGTATGATTGCCGCAATAGATCCGCATCCAATTTCGCCCTGAGTTGGGATGCAAATTCGTCAGCGGCCTTGCGATTCTTCGCGGCCAAATTCCGACCATTCAATCCAAGAATCTTTCCTCGGCGTTTTGCTTCGGCCAAGGCTGCTTTCGTTCGCTCCGAGATCAGCCGGCGTTCCTCCTGGGCGAGGGCTGCAAAGATGTGTAGCTGGAAATCTGTGGCATTGGGCATTTCGGCGCAGACTAAGCCGATACCTTGTTCAAGAATGCTGGCGATGAAGCTGACAGTAAGCCTCCGGTGATGGCCGCCTTTCCGGATAGCGCTTGAGGGTGAGATGATTTGCTCATTAATTCGCAAACAAATGAGCAAACGTGACGACGGTTACGGTTCTATCCGGTCCAGAGCGGCGACGG
>Ga0209389_1003100_pt1 | contig 13194 bp, 9 predicted proteins | sample CowpearedBW_FD_187526 | JGI IMG/M metagenome (GOLD analysis project Ga0209389, IMG submission 187526) | Root nodule microbial communities of legume samples collected from California, USA - Cow pea red BW (SPAdes) (version 2) | ecosystem: Host-associated > Plants > Roots > Nodule | place: USA... | reverse complement strand
TGAAGTTACGTGAAAGTGAAAGAAAGGAGAAAGAAGGAGAAAGAGAAAGGAGAAAGAGAAAGAAAGGAGAGAGGGAGAGAAAGAGAAAGAGAAAGAGAAAGAAGAGAGGGAAAGAAATTTTAGAGCAAAGATTCAAAGAGATCATAGTTCTCTTCAAATATTATTAGTGTGTCCTTCAATCAATAAGGTAAGGGAAAAGTGAGATTAAATTCTTTTTTATTCATCTTGGTAAACTCATGGGTTTTATATTAATTTTTTATTTACTTCTGAATCATATATTATTATATTTACTTCCATTTAACTTATTCAAATTTATTATCCTCTTATATTTATCTCTAGTTAAACACGGATCCTATTTATTTATTTTATTTAATTTATCTCCAGTTACGCACCGGTTCTATTTATTTATTTTATTTAATTTATCTCCAGTTATGCACTGATCCTATTTATTTATTTTATTTTATTTATCTCCAGTTATGCACTGGTCTTATTTATTTATTTTATTTATCTCCAGTTATGCACTAGTCCTGTTTATTTATTTCAATTAATATATCTCTAGTTACGCACTGGTCCTGTTTAATTTATATTTTTGTTATTATATTTATTTATAACGTTCTAATCCTTATCTAATTATTTATTTAAAGTTCTTACTTTGATTCTTATTTTATCATTATTTTACAATTAAAAAGAAATAAATGTGAAGTGAAAGTAAATATTATTTTATGTATGTACATTTTATCGTTGTTTTATATTTTTTGTGTATAGTTTATATAATGACATGAATTGATAGTCATCACATTTTATGACCTTTGAAAATGTCCAAGAGTATGTCAGTTAAGTAAGAGTTAAGTCTGGTTTCAATAAGTTGAGATTAAACTAGTGTCAAAGTGTTTGTATTTGGGAAGTCACAGTTTGGTACATTGTAGGATAAAAGGCAAGGACCATGGTGGGGTCTAAGGAAGTTTTACCAAGTAGGTGAATATCTGGATAGTTCAGAATAGCGCACTTCTGAACTAGGATATTCATAGGCCAAACTTGGGACTATCTGATCCCTGCTCGGCATCACCAAGGTTAGGTAGTGAGTATATATCTCTTTTGTGAGCCGATGAATGGCTAATATTCTCGAGAAATAAATAATTATGATTGTACCAATATTTTATGAGAAATACTCAACTACCTAATCACTTCCCAAAGTAACTTTTAATGTTTAGATTGGATCATCAGAAGTGGAATATGAATCCACATGTCTGGTAAAACAAGATCAAGTTTTGTGGTTGTAGGTCCAAATCTAGGCCCCCAGTGTCTCTATTGTTTGTTGAGTTTATTAAGATTGATATTTAAGGCTTATAAAGACCTCACTCCTTTCATATTTTTCTTTCATATGTACTTGTTGCATGAGCAGAAGAGGAACCTACTCAGTGAGAGTTGTTTGAGATATTATTGGTGGATCTTCTGAAGATTGACTCATGAATAATTTTTATTAATATCTATAGGAGATATTAAAAATATAAATAATCTTCTATTCTGATGTAGGACTCTTAATATTACACACACACATATCTTTTTATCAAATAATAATTATTTAGTATAGTAGTCGGGGCGTCACAATACAACTCTACACCTCTGCTCATCCTTGCTCAAGCATATGTTCTCTGGCGACATAACTCTACACCTTTACTTATCCTTGCTCAAGCGTCGGCTTGATGGTGATGCCACTTCATATTCTTTGTTGATCATCACCCTATCATTGGTAATATATCTACGCGTTGTTTTTGGACGGGTACAATATTAAATATATATTTTTTAAATTTGTGATGTATTGTCAATTTAATCCTAAATTAATTTAAAATAATTCTTTTAATGACTCTCTTTTTACATAGACTAACTGGTAATTTTTTTTTATAAAAAAGTAATGTATGAATCAAATAGTAATACTTTATAGGTAATTAAGTCATTGGTTATCTTAATACATTAATATTTTAATAAAAATCTAATAATTTTTTGAATGCGTAAAAAATACACATTAGGCCCTAATTTTTGCAACTTAATTATAAAGTAATTATTGATTTAGAATTTATTATTTAAAATTACATTCTCCCGCAAGTGACAGTGGGAGTTTGTAATAAATGAGATTTTTTTTAATTGTTTTTAAAAATATTAAATTTATATGATCTCAAAAAGTAAGTAATGAGCAATGAAGTGGAAAACTACACTTTAGCGTGACAATCCCCGCGCTCGTTCCTCCTTTGGCACACCGCGATTTTTCATCTCCCTATCTTCCCTCACTCGGATTCTCTCCCCTTCTTCCCTTTTTCTCACACTCCAACGTTTTTGTCCAACTACAAAAGCACCACTCCTTCACTTTCAACCCTCTCTCTCCAACGACCACTAGGGCAAACACTCGCACGCAATGAAACCCGACTTGTACGAAATCTCTGACGACGAATGGGAGAACCACTCCTTCAAACCCTCGCGCGTCCTCAAACGACCTCGCACTTCGTCTCCTCCTTCCCCGCCACCTATCGAGTCCTTCGCTTACACCTCTAAGGTCGACGTTTTAAGCGAAAACGACAGCGATTGCGTCGAAATCGCACCGAACGACGCCAATTTCCTCGATGACCTCGAGGACGCCGACATGGACGCTGCTGGCGGCGGTTATGCGGCGGCCTCGCGAGGCCGGAGGTTCATCATCGATGACGAAGACGAAGACGCTGAGGAGAACGGTGGAAAAGACGGACGCGTGGCGGAATCGTATGAGGTGGAGTCCAGCGAGGTGGAAGGAGAAGAAGTTGAAGAGTTGAACGAAAACGATGTCGTTGGTAGGGCTTTGCATAAGTGCGCGCGAATCTCTGCGGAGTTGAAGGGCGAACTCTTCGGCTCGTCGGGGACAGCGTGTGAGAGGTATTCGGAGGTGGAGTCTTCGTCAGTGAGGATCGTGACTCAGGTTAAACGGCGATTTGTTTTTGTGTTTTTGTTTTGTTTAGGTTGAAGCTTGAAACTAGAGATTTTATGTTCGTTTGAGGTGAAGTGCATGCCGTTGATGTGTGTAGGAGGATGTGGATGTTGCGTGCGCGTCGGAGGATTCGGATTTTCAGCCATTACTAAAGCCGTATCAGTTGGTTGGTGTCAACTTTTTGCTTCTGCTGTATCGGAAGGGGATTGGAGGAGGTAATTGTTTGGGTTTTGTCGGTTTTTGGTGATGTGCTGGGTTTTGGTCATGTGGAATTGATTGTGTGTTTAGCTTCATTGGTTTCCTTTTTTGAAATTTGAATATTTCTGGTTGTAGTTATGGAATAGGCTTGTGCAATAGTGATTAGGATGTATTTTGTTAGGGTTTTTGAGGGTTTTATGTTGTGCTGAGTTTAATTTGTGTGTTCGTGTTGCTTGTAGCTGCGTTATGTATTATGCAGGTGTTTTCCTTGAGAAAAATGGAAGTGGATTAATTGATGGCTCTTTCATTGTGGATTTCTCAATATCGTGACACTTTTATGTTGTGGTCTGGTGTTCTGTATTGTGGAATGGCATATTTGCTTTGTATCTGGTTTTGCAGCCCCTGATTTTGTGTTTATTGAAACAATATAATGTAATGGGATTATGATTTGTGTTTATTGTTGGCATAGCTTTTTTTGAAGCTTAGTTGTTCTTTGTTTTTTAAAATTTGAATATTTCTGGTTCTAATTATGCAATAAGTTTGTTCATTAGAGATTAGTATGATTGCCTCGAGCTGTGATTTGATACTTGATTTCATGTGTCACAGCCATATTGGCAGATGAAATGGGTCTCGGCAAAACAGTTCAGGTTTATTATCCTTATTTTAAAATTATTTTTAACATGTTTCTACTTTTGTTTGTAGTCCTTGACTTTTTCAATTAAGTTATGGCATATGTTATTTGTTTCCAGGCCATCACATATTTAACTTTGTTGAAACGCTTGCACAATGATTCTGGTCCACATCTTATAGTATGTCCTGCTTCTGTTTTGGAAAACTGGGAAAGGGAACTAAAAAGATGGTGTCCGTACTTTTCTGTTCTTCAATATCATGGCGCTGGACGTGCAGCATACTGCAAGGAGTTGAACTCTTTGTCCAAGGCACGATTGCCTCCTCCATTTAATGTTCTTCTTGTGTGTTATTCACTTTTCGAGCGTCACAGGTACATTCCTATATTCTTTAGTGCCATTTATATATATTGGCTTCAAATGTTAATTAAATTTTTATAATTTATATTCATGCTAGTGCACAGCAGAAAGATGATCGGAAAATTCTGAAGCGATGGAGATGGAGCTGTGTGTTGATGGATGAGGCACATGCTTTGAAGGACAAAAATAGCTTTAGGTGGAAAAATCTGATGTCTGTTGCACGAAATGCGAACCAACGCTTGATGTTGACTGGGACACCACTTCAAAATGATCTGCATGTACGTATCTACATAAGTGAATGTCTTTGCTGCATTGTAGCTGTTTTTTTTTTGTTGCTGAGAAAAAAAACTATTAATTTTGTGTCAGTAGTGGAATAATTTCTTCTCTTAAAAAATTCATATGTTGTGGCTGGACACTATTACAAAGGTAATTTTAGAGCATATTTGGAAACTGTGATCATTGCTGAAGCATGGAACACGTGCTTAACTTCAACTGATCATTACCTGACATGTCATACTAACACTTTAAATTTTCCTCTGAATTAAGCTTCAAAACTCTTTGATATGTCCTTTGTATAATTGAGATTATTCTTCTTTCATTCTAATTCTATTACTGTAGAATCTGACTATATTTTAACTGAAAACAATGCGTGAATGGGATTAGGCAGAACAAAAGCTGGAGCTGTGAAATACTTTTAGGAAGAATAGGAGAGTTATACTGATAGGAAAAGTTCCTACCTAAACTAGGTAGAATGTTTGTTGACAAAGAAGTAGAAGAAAAAGTAAAGTTAAAGCAAACGCTCCCAACCAAGATAAACACACCTATGACCCCTAGCTGGCAAGCTGAATCTGAAAATATGCCTCTCTTTTTCTTCCTTTGAACTGCCTATATAATACACTTGCTTTCTGTATGTATTTCCCTTTGTCCTCTTACAAAATTCCCCCTCATTTGTTCTGTACAAGTCAGTCCCTTCCCTAAGTGGAGAATCAACAGACATAAGCAGAGCATTGACTTTATCTGGCCCCTACTTTATGTGGAGCTTATCATAAAGGCCTTGTCTTGAGTGTTTTCTTAGTAAAGTGAGTAGGCTTATTAAATGTTTTGGGTTTTTGAGGGTGGCTTTTAAGAGGTTGATACTTGTAAGTTGTATTTTAGTACCATAGAATATAGCCAGTTATATAATAGAACAATAAAACTCTTTTGAGCTGGGGTTGGTACTTTGTGGTCACAAATAATCTTAGAAATGAGGTCAACGACTTCAGAGACAAAGTTTGGAAGGTCATATAAAAAATTTAATTATTAGGGATCAATATTGCACAATGATTGGATTATAAATATTACATTTTCAATTGTTATAGAACACATTTTTTGTACAATTTATTTGTTTGTTTCTACTTTCTTCTCTTCTCATCCAAACAAGTACACCTCAACTTTCCCTGCTATTTCTATCCTTTCAAACAACTTAATTTTTTCACTCTTGCATCTGTATTATTTCTATTTATTTTGTTGCTATTTCACTCGTAATACAAACAAAGCATTTGTGAATATTCTCTCTTTAGCTTTGACGCTGGTCCCTTGGTTACCAGCAGCCTTACTCCTTTGCATGTCTAACAGTACTGCATGCCTAACAGGTTCTTTCATTATTGTGACTATTTTATGGAATAAGAAAACAAATATATTAACAAAAGGTGTGGTGTGCTTGTTTATTATTGCAGTAGCCAGTAGGATGTAGATAGTGGTTCTTTGTCAAATTGACATCATATTTTGTGATGAATGATGTTTGGGAAACTGTCAAGTCCTGGCTTATTTTTAATCCTTTTGAAAATACATATGCAAGAAGTGTCTAATAAGCTTGTGTACCAAGGAGGTCTAGCTTAGTTGATTGAGTAGTGTATGCCAGTTGTTGTGAATATCCTGGTATCTTAGTTCAGCTCCTTTCTAGGAATAATAATACAGTTACACTCAAGGCAGAGAAAAGGAAGACACCCTGTCATTTATATTCTGTGCCAATAATGTACTTAAGTCTTGAACAAAATGTCTATGATTTGTCTTAACCTGTTGATTTTGCTGGCATTAATATAAATTTAGTTGCTGAAGCAAGCTTTGTTGTGAATTTGTTGCAGGAATTATGGTCATTGTTGGAGTTTCTGATGCCTGATATTTTTGCTTCTGAAGACGTTGACCTAAAAAAGTTACTAAATGCAGAAGATAGAGATTTAATTGGTCGGATGAAGTCCATCTTAGGGCCATTTATTTTGCGGCGTCTGAAATCTGATGTGATGCAACAACTTGTTCCAAAAATACAGCAAGTATGTCTGTCACCTTTGGTGCAAATAATTTTGTTTTGTTAGACTCTTATCAATATGTCCTTGTTTCTTTCTATTTGTCAATTTTTGTTACTGCAGGTTGAATATGTTATAATGGAAAGGCAGCAGGAATCTGCTTACAAGGAAGCCATTGAAGAGTATCGTGCAGTTTCACAAGCTCGGATGGCAAAATGTTCTGAGCTTAATTCAAAAAATTTACTAGCAGTGCTTCCCCGACGACAGATAAATAACTATTTCGTTCAGTTCCGCAAGGTCCTTGATTTATGTTTTGACTTGAATGAAACTATACTTTGGATTTATACTGCTCTCTTTTATTTGGTAATATATTTCTGTATTCTTATTCTAGATAGCAAATCATCCCTTGTTAATAAGGCGAATCTACAATGATGAGGATGTCATTCGCTTTGCTAGGAAGCTACATCCAATAGGTGCTTTTGGTTTTGAATGTACTTTGGACAGAGTTATAGAGGAACTTAAAAATTACAACGACTTTTCTATTCACCGGGTAAATCTTCTACACAGAACAATGCATTTGCTAATCCTCTCTATGTATGTATTGCATCAATATGCTCAAGTAGTTTGTGTTAGCTCATCCCGATGCTTCAATAATGGGCAAAAATACACATTTTGCATACCCTCTTTCTTCACTAGCAAGCTTTTCTTTTGAGGTTAATTTTAAATTTCATTTGCTGCTTCAGAACCTCTTCAAATAATACAAAAGCTTTATTCTTCAAGCTTCCATTTTCCTGACATACCCAGGATTTTCTCAGTTTTCTGCCCCTTCCCTGATGTCATGACCCTATGATCCACTTCATTGGTCTCTCAATGTCCTGTGTTTGAACTTCTTAGGCTTGAATTCATTGGTATATTTAATATTGGGTTTGATTTTGAAAGAAATAGGAAGCAATCTTGTTTAATGCACTTTTTTTGTATGCCTTTTGACTTGCCTTAAATTAATGAATTTTGTGTGGTAAAGCTGTCACTTTGATTATGAAAGATAAAATTGTGCTATATAGATGAGGAATGGATAGAAAACGAAAGAATTTAATGTGTTCTTAAGACTGTTGTTTTGTATTCAATATAATCTGATTACAGAGCAGCACCATTGGTACGTAAGGATTTATAGACAGAAAAATAAGCTGTTATGAACAACATTTATATGCAGATACATTAGTTGAGTATGAAATATCCTGAAATAGGTTGTCTAGCTGAAAGAGGCCCTCTTCTGCATTTAATAGACCAAGGGTCTGTTACTAATCAGTTAGGGAACTGGTTAAAGAACTAAAAGGAGGGTTTTTATTGGTAGTTACGATTGCATTAAAAATTAATTGTAGAGCACTTTCTACACATCCTAATATAATTGTCAACTTTTGATTCCTAGCCTTGTTAGCATTTTCCTTTATAGTGTGTTTGGATAGAGAATGGGTAGAGAATTTTAAGATGGTAATTCTTTTTTATGGAGAATCTGAAATGCTTTATGATAGAATTTGTTATTTGGGTAGGGAATTTCAAAAGAAATTGAAATTCTAGAATTTTATGAGAGTAATTGGATTATATTTAAAATTAGAGAATTTGAAATTTCACCTAAGAAGTAAGATTTTTAAATTCCCCATATTCTAAAATTCATGTCTTCTCTTCATACTCTTAGCTCGATTTTGGTTGGGGTGTTATGGTCTTGACTTACCGAGATATTGTTGGGATAACTACTTCTCGATTGATGTCAATTATGGTTTTCTTAGTAATGTTGATTGAAGTTATTTCTTATTTAAATAGTTGGGATTATTTTTGATGTTTATGTTGTAGACCATTGTTATTTTGTGTTTGTTATTAGCCAAGGTTTTATGAACCAACTTTGGGAAGTTATTTTTTGGTTGATGTAAACTAGATTTTCTATTGATGCTTGTCATGATTTGTTCTGTTGATGTTTGAAGCGGTTATTTTTATCATACACCTTAATGTTATTTTTTTTTACAGTTTGTTAGGATTATCTTTTCTAGTAACATTGTAATTATAGATTTTTACTTGGTGATTGTTTACTGCGGATAGCATTGGTGTAAATTTTGTAAATTTTGTACTTGCAGCTTTTACTTCATTATGGTGTCAATGATAGGAAGGGGGTCCTTTCGGATAAGCATGTTATGCTTTCTGCAAAATGTCGGGTATGGATTTATAGCTCTAAAAAATTTCTGTAATTGTCAAATATACAGTGGCGGCATAATTATGTGCTGGGTATCCTGAGATTGGGCTATCATGTAGGCCTTAGAAGAACTTCTTCCTTCACTAAAGAAGGATGGCCATCGAGCCTTGATCTTTAGTCAATGGACCTCAATGCTTGACATTTTGGAGTGGAGTTTGGATGTCATTGGATTGACCTATAGACGGCTAGATGGAAGGTAATTTTGTTTTTAGACATTATGACACTTTAAAGTTATAAAGGTATGGTATATTTAAAAAGGATTATTTTATTCAGTACATTAACAACAAGGAGAAAGTTAAGTCGTCTATGTGAGTAATGTTTTTGTTGAGTTCACCACAGCACGCGATAAAAGAAGTTGCTAAATTTGTATAACGATTGGATGAAAAGTTTGAAATGTTACAGGGTGATAGGAACAAATATAGAGTACTTGAAGGAGTATATATATGTGAAAACGAGCTTGAGAGATCTTAACCTAGATCTCTCTTTTTGATTCATAAATAGAATATTTGATTAATTATTCTTAAAGCATGTAAAATTGATAAACATTCTTTCATTTAAATTTAAATTTTGATTCTTTATTTTAAGTAAGTTGATTATAAAATGTTGTTTATATAGAATACATTTTATTAAAAAAATATATAAACAACTTAAGTGCAGTTTCATTATTAAAACAATCAAATATTATTATTTAATTCTATAAAATAAAATACATAAATTAAATTATAATTTCAAATCTCTAGGTAATAATTTTTATAAAGTTAAATTAATATAATAAATATATTATAATTATTAAAAGTCTCATGCATTTGCACGGGTTCACATACTAGTGTATATATGTGTGTGTATATATATATTTATACCTGTATATTAGGAAATGCACGGGTTCACATACTAGTGTATATATGTGTGTGTGTATATATATTTATACCTGTATATTAGGTACACGTATATGTATGGACTAGTGGCTTACAACAAAAGCTTAAGGAAAGAAAGAAAAAAACAATAATGTTTGCCCCCAGGATTCTAAGTTGCGGATAGATACAACACTAAACACTTTAGCTTATAAGATAATATAAACTATTTACGCACTCTTTAAGTTGAAGCATATAAATAGTATGTTCCAAGCTTGGAACATATAAATATATAATTTGAGGTTCTCAAAGATTTTGTCAAAATTTATGGAAGTTGATAATTGGAGCCAACAAATCTAGTGCAAATTTCCTTAGACAACACCTTTTCTCTAACATGATAGTCATTTTCTGTGTTGTCTTGTGAAACACAAGGTTGGAAGCAATGTGTAGAGTTGTTTGAGAAGGACTCACCTTGTTCTGCCATTAATTTGCAACATGGGTCCATAGGACTATCTATGGATCTACACTTAATCATTCTTGTTTATTTCAAGATATCTAACACATTTCTTTCGAGAAATCACAATATATTCTTTTGATTGAGGCACTTCAATGCCTAGAAAGTATGAGAGACAAGGCCTTCAATTTGAAAGTATTTGCACAAATGATGCTTTAGCTAAGTAGTTTTGTTATCATCATACCCTATAAGAACTATGTCATCAACATACACAATTAGCTAAACACATTTTCCTGGAGATGTATGACAATAAAAGATTAAAAGATATGCTTCATTCTGTTTTAGCCGAAAGATTTGAACATGACTAAACTATCCAAACTAAGCACTAGGAGATTGCCTGAAACAATAGAGATCATCTTTAATTTACAACCTGACCTACACTCTTCATTGACGGGTTGCTTTATGTAGATATCCTTCTCTAGGTCATCATGAAGGAAAACATATTTGATATCCAATTAATGAAGAGACAAAAAATAGTCATTTTTTCTTCCTGAGAAAAAAAGCATAACTGGAGTCTAGACTATATATTTGAGTATATCCTTTGGTCAACAACTGGGCTTTAAGACAATTAAAACTTCTGACATAACTTACTTTAATGGTGTACACCCATTGACAAAAGATTGTCTTTTCCCCAAGTATGTGTGATTATGGTAAAGAACTTGTATTTCAACAATTATGACTTGTTGCCGTTGGGATGAATAAGTGCTTCAATCATATAATGGTAATAAAAGACACGATAAAAAAGAGAAGTAGGAGAAGGATATCATATGATAAAGTAATGAGCCAATACGGATCTTCACTATTAGGGGTCATGATATTTAATGGGTCTCCCTGCCTCCACTTTGAAAGAGGACAATTCATCGAAGTATTGGTATGTTTCTCCCGAAAGAGAATGCATTACCTTCAAACTAAAGGTGGGAATCCATTGTCAAATTTAAGCAACACTTAAATCCTTCGTGAGATCCCCTTGCGCTATGTAATTAACAATCAATCACTAACGAAAACAAGAGCTGTTATATAATTCTTTTATAGTAATATTTCACATCTACTAATACATTTTTATTTTTTTTTATTAAATATATTGTCATTGCATTATAGCAAGCATGTTGTGATTTGTGAGTAGATTGGCATTTTAGCCATACAATTTTTCCTTTTTCATGTGTGCTGATTCACTCAAGTCATTCATGGCTCCTTCTAATTAATTAACACTGAAAGATCAAGAGAAGTTCAATTCAATTTTCATCTCTCCTTTGATAAAGTGGACTGTAAAATTGTTTACCATTTTCATCAGACAATTTTTTCCTATGCTCTTTAAAATCTTAGAGATCCTACTATTTCCTTGCCAGTACACAGGTAGCGGAGAGGCAAACAATAGTTGATACGTTCAATAACGATACTTCAATATTTGCATGCTTACTTTCCACGAGAGCTGGTGGACAGGGCCTAAACTTAACAGGAGCTGATACAGTTGTAATTCATGACATGGATTTTAACCCACAGATTGATAGGCAAGCTGAAGATCGTTGCCATCGAATTGGTCAAACAAAGCCTGTAACCATATATCGGTATTTACCCGTTTCTTTTCCTTCACTCCCATTAAAAATTCGTAAAAGTGCTAAATCCTGTGATTTTCTTTTTGTTAAAGTCCAAACCTTATAATTTGAAACTGTTTGATTGTCTTGGTGATTGTTTTCTTGTGACATTTTCCATTGAAGGCTAGTGACCAAGGGAACAGTTGATGAAAATGTCTATGAGATTGCAAAAAGAAAGCTAGTATTAGACGCTGCCGTTCTCGAGTCCATGGAGGAGATTAATGAAGGTGACATGCCCGAGAAGACCATGGGAGAGATATTGTCTGCTATTTTATTGAGTTAAAATTTTGAGCTAAGGAAAACACAGTTTAATTTATCTTTACTCCTTTCCTATAGCTCCGATCTTGAATTAATCTGTTGATCTGGGGTAGAAGAAAACTGCCCGCCCTACAAATTGGTTAAGAATGCGATAACCAGTGTTGGTGTACATTAGTCTTTATGTTAAAGTGTTGATGACAGTGAATAGTTTAGTTAGAATCAATAGGATAATTAGTTTAAAAGTCATGGTAGAGATAGCAAATTTGTTCAACATTATTCCGGAAGCCCTAATGAAGAAAGCTCTTACACTGCATTTTAAATTTTGCACATCTTTATTTTTCTTCTGAATGCCACATCTTTTAACCAGTCAGATACGGCTATAACGTATGTGCAAAGCAATTTCATTTATCTTGTGTTTTTTTTGCTTGAGAAAGATGTATGGTTATAACATTTTCATTTATAGTTTATACTGATTATAAATATACGACATTTTTCTTTTTCTGTTAATTTATTAGAGAACAAATCTTATATTGACGTACATATTACGCCCTTAGTTCTAGCAACGCAGGTTTGAGGATACTCTTCGTTCCGTCAAATTCGAAGAGGTTTCCGTCGAGGCCTTTGCAGCTATTTATTTTTCGAACATCAATGTTATGGTAAGTTCATTTGGCAAAAAATTTAGACTGTATATGCATCAGAAACATTCTGAGTTATATAATTCATAAATTTATTTTGAATTATGAAATTTGGAATTCAAAAATGTATTTTGGATTGTATGGTCTTGGCCAACATAATTTGTAAATATATTTATAAATTGTATGTATAATTCATAAATGTATTTTGAATTGTACATTTTATAAATAAATATATTTTGAGTTGTCCAATTCCTAAATATATTTTAGAATGTATAATTTGTAAATATACTTTAAATAACACAATTCATAAATGTATGAAATTCCCAAACGTATTTTGGATAGTAGGATTGCACAATGAAAAAAATATTTTGTTCAATTGTTCAGTTCGAACATGTATTTCAAAATGTATAATTTAAAATATATTTTCTGATCCAAAAATATATTTCGAATGAAATTGTATATCTGAACTGAAATGTTTAAAAATAGGTTTTGATTTATACATTTTAAAATACATTTTGATATTATTTAATTTGAAAATACATATTGAATTGTGTGATTTGAAAAATATTTTTACATATTACCAATACAAAAGTAACCCTAAATGCATGGAGAAAGCGTAAGGGTGATGGAGGAAGAAGTAGCCATATTACCTAATGAGCAAAGTTCCAACTCCGAATCATTTT
>Ga0209389_1003097_pt1 | contig 13194 bp, 9 predicted proteins | sample CowpearedBW_FD_187526 | JGI IMG/M metagenome (GOLD analysis project Ga0209389, IMG submission 187526) | Root nodule microbial communities of legume samples collected from California, USA - Cow pea red BW (SPAdes) (version 2) | ecosystem: Host-associated > Plants > Roots > Nodule | place: USA... | reverse complement strand
AGTAGAAGGAAATGCGCATGAGTAGTGGGAGTGGTGCGCGTGTTGCGATGGTGAGAATGTGCGAAGGAAGGACCAACGCTTTCTTTATTTAATTGCATGCTGGTCCTTTACGTAGAAAAAACGAACGAGTAACTTTAGTTCCTTTCTTCTCTATCTTTTTCTGTAGGGGCATTTCGGTAAATCAAACGGCGCTCGCCATTGTAACGAACTAAAAAGCCGTTTGTTTATAAATGCAGAAGATAATAGCGGAGACAAGCTTCTGATGTACATTAAAAGAATTCCGAATGGACCAACCGCCGCACCACCACAGCAGCGCCGCCACTAACTCCGCCGATAAGCCCGCCACGCAGCGAGGCGGCACGCGCCACCCGCTCTTCCGCGGCGTCCGCAAGCGCCGCTGGGGAAAATGGGTGTCCGAAATCCGGGAGCCGCGCAAGAAGTCGCGCATATGGCTCGGCTCCTTCCCGGCGCCGGAGATGGCGGCGAAGGCCTACGACGTCGCCGCCTACTGCCTCAAGGGCCGCAAGGCGCAGCTCAATTTCCCCGACGAGGTCCACCGCCTCCCGCCGCTCCCTTCCGCCTGCACCGCCCGCGACATCCAGGCCGCCGCCGCCAAGGCCGCCCACATGATGATAGTCCAGGCCGCCGCCGCCGCCGCCCCCGACTCTCCGGGGAAGAGCAGCATTACCTCCGGCTGCGACCACGCAGCCGATGACTTCTGGCGAGAGATTGAGCTGCCGGAGCTCCTCCACAGCAAGTGGTGGACCTCCTCCGCCGACTCCTCGCCGTGGACGGAGGATGACCTCTCGCCGCAGCAACCCTTCACCACGGCGTGCTTGTAGTTTGTAATAATCAATAAAACCTTCTGCTTCTGCCATTTGGTAATTGGTATATTATTATTTCTTATATACAATTAAGTAATTAACTCCTTCTGTTCTTCTCCTCACAATAATTATAACTCTTAGTTCTGTTAATAATAACATTTTCGCTAATTCTTTTCGCCACCAAATTACTTATCATAATTAATATTACTTAATTTTCGTGGAAGATAAGATAAATTAGTTTCTCCAACTCCTATCTTTTTTCTTTCAAAAAATTAAGTATATAAATTGACTTAAACGCACGAGGAAAAAAAATCACTTATCTTCGTGACAGCATTAGTTTAAGCAAAAATTAAATATTTCATAAGCTGTCCTTAGCACGAATAAAGTTCATGTTTTCCGGTAAATATTTTTGAAAAAAGTTATCCAAACATATCCTTATCCTTAGTGTATATATAAGTTTCAGTTATAAAGTTAGTTCGTGCAAGGTTTGTTTTAATCTATAAGTAGCAAGTGTTGTTAATTAACCTATCTCTGAAGCTCTTTAATCTTGCAATTTACTCGTAAATGGTAATGATAATTAATTAGAACAACCTATTTTGTTGTCTTTATCCTTTTAACAGAAGAATGGAGGATCAAAATTAGAGATAGGGATTCGAGCATAGTTGTTTATATTCGGTGTTCTCAAATACTAGGTACTGTGAATAGTAGTAGTCTTAGATTTTTATTTTTTATTTTTCCCATGTGGTTGTGTTGTGTTATCTTTGAAGTTGGAGGGCACTTCATGATTCTCTCTATACCTATCTATATATCTATCTATCTATCTTTCACTTTATTTTATTCTCGTGAAAAAAGTGCGTTTAGCTTTGTGCACAATGACGGAGATGCTGAATCATTACATTATACACAAAAACATTTTTCTTCTAACCAAATGCTTAATTTGTCTCAATTCGTTGAAGTAACACCTTTACGATGGCGATGATTATGATGAAGGGTCTCTTTCAGATAAAGACCGTGTGTTCATGAATTATATGCATCTAATTTTTTACTAATTAATAATAATCTTTTCAACATAATCTCACTCCTACATTGCAAGAAAGAGTTTTTCTAAGTTGAATCACTCTATTGCTTGTTTTTCTTTTCGTGGATGTGTTTCATTACGCTCATACTCTACACAATTTGCTTTCGTTAAACCGTGTTTGGCAATTTTGGTTTGAGAAGTCAAAGATGCTTTAACGTTAAAATTAAAACCTTGCTTATGGAAATTCTAGAGTGTTGTGCCAACCATTCTTCTTCTTCTTCTTCTTCTTCTTCCTTTGCATGCCCTACTTTGACTCTGCTAACTACCAAGCTATATTAATCAGCATTTTAATGTCATTTTAATCATATTCAAGAAAAAAAAATTAAATATTTGATTTTTAATAAAACCCAGAGAGCAAGAAAACATTAGTCAAATACTAGGTATATATATATGTGTGTGTATATTGTTGTGTGGATGGAATGGGTAATGAAATACAAAATAATTAGCTTGATTAAAGTAAAATTTAGCACGTCATTAACTAATTTGTTATGGGCATTTCGTGCAGCAATGCAATGATGTTACGTTTGAGCTGTGGAGAAGAATGTATATGTTAGAAATGAAAATAATGAATAATTAAGTGACTTAATGGGAATTATGCTAATTTGGTGGCATAACGTTGTCTAAGAATCAAGCATTTGGTCTGAAGGGTGTTTCCGTTTTATGTGAGGCCTGTGATATTCACGTAACAAACAAATGGCGCAAGTAACACTTTGATGGAAAATTAACAACGATGGGGTTTTCGTCATTTTCTATTTGGATTTTTCAGGGAAAATGTGACAACAAATTGACCTATTACTAGAACCTTTCATATTTTTTTATTTTTATTTTTAAAAAAATTCGATTTAAGGAAACTGGATTCATGAAACACTCAACCAAGATGTTTCGGTTTTTAGTATATAATATCGTGAACGTGGTTATTGTTTCTCTGACTTTCGGCAATCCCCATTCACAAGATTAATGGGGCAAGATTTTTTTATTGGAAACCAGAACTTTGACGGGGCAAAATAACATTTCATCTTATATATTTTTCCTATGTTCAATGAGTCGGATGGTACCCACTTTTATTTACATGTATCAGTTTGGTATCCGTTTTTTAAAAAAAAGTGTCAATTGAGTCTTAACTTTTGACAAGATGTCTCAATTAGATCATTTTCAGCGAAAAACTATTAATACCATTAACGGTATTGATATTTAAAATGACTTACAAAATTAACAAAATTAAGTATTGATATTTATATTAAAATTGAGTGGTAAAAGTCATGAATTAAGTTAACGACTTTAGTATTTTTTGTCTGAAAGAGACTTGATTAAAACATTCTTTCAATAGTTAAGACTAGATTGACACATTTTTACAAGCTAGTACCAAACTTACACATCTGAACAAAAGTGAGTAATCTGAGTAATTAAACCTTTAATTATAAACGTCAATATCGGTTCACAGTGTTTTTCAACAAACATTAATGTGTCACAATTTAATTCTTTCAAAACTATAATTTTTGAAAGTTTAAATCTACATCTCTTTTATTGATTCTTGTAACTAAGAAACTTCTATTAAGTAAATCCCTTTTCCGGATGAAATGGTAACTTGTGACTATACTCTTTACTCAAGGAATCAAACTTTCATTCTTAATTAAAGAATTCAAAGAATTAAATATATTTTTCGTGTCCCTTAACGAGATAAAAGTTTCCATTCTAGTTGACAAAACCTACATGTTTTAATTATTTATCTCACATTAAGTACATATTGTTAGGTTTCAATTAAGCATATAAAGAATAGTTTATTTAACTAAATCTGTTCTATTCATTTAAATATCACTAAGAAATAGTTTATTTAATTAAACTACAAGATATATAACTTATCAACATATATGGAATTTAAAATTTAATAAAATTACATAAAGATTAAAATAAAAATACTAGGCCTCAAAGAGTAAATATATATTTTTTAAATTATTATAAAATTTTTTTGAAAAATTTTTATAAAAAACATTTGAAAAAAATATACTTACAAATTCAATTTCATAAAAAAAGTTAGTTGGATTTTTTTATTTCAAGAAAAATTATGAATCTAAAATATGTAAGAAAATTATTATAAAAATATGTAATCTGTTTCTAGAATTGATTTTTTTCGCAAATATAAATTGTTGAGGATTTTTATGGCAAGAAAATTTGCTGTAGATATTTTTCATAAAAAAATTTACAAAATATTTTCTTGAGAATTTTAAATTATATAGAAGGAATTACCTATTAATTCAAATTCGTAAGAAAAACTACGAAGGATACTTTTTTTATAAGTTTTTGTAAAAATTTGCAGGAAAATTTTCATAAAATATAAAAGTTCTAGTATTGTATTTTTTTAATATTTAGAATGATAATAAAAATGAAGATTAAAAATAACTTAATATCAAATAAACTATTTTTTGAATTATGTTTCACTTATCTCACACTCTTTTTCTCAAATTTGTTTACTCTTTTTGTCTGTGTGATCCTCCTAATTATAACATGAATGAAGCGATTATTTGATAAAGATGTAATTTTATTTTTCTTATTCTTTTAGTTAGTTTTCATATCCTCTTACTCTAAGACATAGTAAAAAGACAAATATAATTTTAGTCTTTAAATTTTGACACAAAATTAGAATTTGTCGTACTTTTTCAAATTTAAACTTTGATATATTTCAAGTTCCAAACTTTAAAAATAAATAAATGTAATCTTTCTATTTTAAGTTCGAGAATAACGTCTGAGTTGTATACATCATTTTGACATATTATAACTCAAATGTCAACTTAAAATACCATTTAACAAATCCAAAAGAAAAAAATCAAAGATGTTAAGTTTAAAAATGTTATATCCATTCGTTTCTAAAGTTTAGAAAAAAAATATGTAACATTTGAGACATTACGAATTCTAAATATCGGAGTATAAATCTTAAAACATATTTAACTCTAATATATTTATACCATTAAAAGATGTGAATTGATAAAAGGATAATGAAAAAAAATTGTTTGACACAAATAATTACTATTTAACAATCTAATATAGAGTTAAAATAATCATAATAAAAATAATTTTTTATATTTGTAAAGAAAAAAAAACCCCGAAGGATAACGAAGAGAAAGAAATGGCAAATTGGTGTAAAAACCTGAAGAATTAAAGTATCCTGGTCCAAAAAGTAATTATTAACAACATATGAGAAAAAAATAAGGTTAACAAGAGAAAAGGAAAAAGTTGAAAGAAGAGGGGAAAATGTGGGCAATAATAATTGTGATATAAGTAACCAAATATGTGGAGCATTGAATTGATATGTAAATTGTAGGAAACTTACTCACACTTCTTATACCAATAATCAATCACATCCACTAACCATCAATGCTCCACTCTTTTTCTGCTTTGCAAATGCCAACTTTTCAACACTACTCTAATATCATACAATTCTTTCCTTTACCAATTAAAAATAAAAATTCATTTCATAGATTTATTACTATTCTTTTATTTTTTTAAATAGGAAAGATAAATAATTGAAAGATATTCTTTTATTATTACTATTATAACTATTTCTTGTTTACTATTTTCCGTACAAATTTTAATAGCCGCATTTTCAATTCGTAAACATAAATTATGTCCAAAGAATATCTGATTATAAATAAAGAAAAAGTGTTTAAGAATCATACAAAAGTTAAGTAATAAAAATAAAAGCATCTGTGTCTTTATTGATAGTAAAAAAATGTAATATATCAAGAAAACAACCATATAAATTGTTTTTTTAAGGTAGGATGGATTCCATAAAATCAACAAGTCACGAATATTTTTTGCTTTATCTTTGACCTTAAAACTCATACTCCAACTTGTAACATGTTAGTGCACATCTAGTTTTGAGTTTTGAAATATCAAAGGTTTAGGTAAATAATAATCTCTCCATTTTAAGCTTAATTTTTTTTCTGAACCATGATTTTATGATTCCGTGCACAGTATTAATCATTAAGAAGAGGTGTCTCTTCCACCATAAACTTCAGGTCTAACTTGTCAACTTTCAACTTTTAAAGTAATTGTTTCTTTTCATCGAATTTCAACGACAAATGCATTCCAGTGTTTATTTGCATGTGGCAAATAAATGACAAACAGTTTCATCATTATTAAGCTCAACTTTGCTTTCTTTTCTTTACTAATCAAAGTTTGTAATCTACTTATAGTAAAACTCTCCCTTCTAACAATTAATACAATGACATTAGAACGGTTGGAAGTGAAACTATTGTGCAGTACTCATGCTTATCTATCTGTGTGAATTGTTTATTCTCCTTTTTTGAAATCTTATAGTTATGCAGTTGTGGGACTGGTTCTGCAATGTGGCTTTGCATCTGTGAGAACGATCTCAACGTGTTTAATTGTAGAATAAATCCTAGTTCTATATCAGTTCTTGATATTCATGATAAAGATATTCGTTATATATATATATATATATATAACATAGTTGAAAAAAAGGAAGAAAAAGAGAGAGGTAGAATGGGTAAATGGGTGTATACAAAAGATACTGCATGTGTTTGTGCTGTGGTGACTTTATGCTATTTCTGAGAATCACTTTTCTAACCCCAAATCCGTACTCATCAACGACACGTTTTCCATCCAAAAATATAATCATACAGGACCATTTAACTTGTCTCCTTGCCCTTTAAACCAGACCTCTCAAATAATGATAAACAGATAAGCCTAAGATCTCAGCACTAGGTCAAAAATCCATATACTGGACCTAATATCTGTTATCTGGTGGTGTATTTTTCTTCCTTGGTAAGAAAGAGTAATACAACACTGTTCTGTTGCATATTATTGCTCAGTGGGGGTCCTCAATCCTCAGTTTTAACTTCTATATAGGTGTATTTTTCGTACTTGGCTTTTGGTACACACATCCTAATTATTGAATTCTTGCGGAGGAAAAACAACCACGCACGAAATTGATATGATTTATGAATCATATTATATCTTCAAAATACATGATACATTGATACTGATTAATCTTAATCAAAATAAAAGTGTGAAAACTAACCATATGATATCAGATATTCTAAAAGGAGTCTTATCCTATGTTTGGGTGCAACCAATGTTGAAAATCTTATATTGATCAAAGATAAATTAAATTTATAGTATATAAGCCAATGTTATCTCATCTCACAAGCTGGATTTATAAGATTGAGTTAGGATTAAAGTTTATTTTTTAATATGGTATGAGTGTCATAAGTTGGAGTCTATCATAATGAAATTTGTTATTTGTTAAGTTTAATGTTTCACCTATTATCAGACCGCTATCAGACCATCATTAATTTCTAGTCCTACACTATCTATATGTCTTGTCATAAGAGTTGTGTTAATACTATTCAGATATTTGGGCTTAGCTAAATTATCCATCCAAATGATTAACTACTTTGAACAGTTTCACTTAGTGGAGCAAAGACAGGACGCAAGCAATGGAAAATGGGAATGTGCTTTGACTGAAACAGGTAAATCTGAGCACTAGAAGAGTGGTTTGTGGAGTTAGGACAGAAACAGAAAAATACTGAGCAAGTTGTTCAGTGGAATTGAAGCAGAGACATACATAATAACAGCTGAATGGTAAAAACTGAGCAGTTTCAACTGCTACTGGAACTGAATGACAATATTTTCAATGGAAAAGAGAAGAGTCCAAAAAACACATGTTGGTTTTGTGTGGGGAAAATGTGCTAGAATTCAGTGTCAGGGGGGCTTGAATAGCAGGTTTGGAAGTGAACGAAGGGGACACAGTGGTGGGAGCAAGTGGATAGTGTATGAGACAAGCACAACTTAAGTGGTTTTGTTTGGTAATGGGACAATCTTTTGAGTCATTTCTTTGACAACAAAAAGTGTGGTCACCATATTTTTTCCACACGTGAGAAGGTATTGTTTTGATTTGAGAATCATATTGAAGGTTGAACATGGCATGTGATATTGTGCTAGCTTCTAACTGGTGGATGTGTTTTTTATTGGTTTATGAACACTGCAGATACAAGCCTGGCACATGCAGCTTTAGATACTTCCACTTCCAATGTCTTTACAACAAGAATGGTAATTCCCCTTTCAATCTTGTTCCATAAAGTTGAGAATAGTGCAAAGGATTTCATTCCTTTGCTATAAAGAGGAATTCAAATTTATGCTTTGTGCCTTTTTCGGTCATCTATGTCTGTTATTCGAATAACTATGCTCATTGATTAACAGATACCTTTTTGGCTCTCTTTTTTCATATTATTGTTTTACAATGAACTATGGATATATAATCTCCATGGTGTAGTTTAAAACAATAGTGTTAATAGCTGTTATACCTTTAGCCATTCATAGGGTGGTAATGCAGAAGCCAAACAAAACAAACGCTTTCTGTGATTGTTTTGTAGTGTTGCAATAATAATAATAATATGGAAAATATTCAACATAAAGAGATTTTTTTTCTTTCATCTTATTTTTCTGTTCTTTTCACCAAATATCAGGGGTTACATCAGAAGAAGGATTTAGTCTCATTCAAAGTGACATCACATCAATTCTCACCAACTGATGATCTTCACAGACAGCAGCTTGAGTACATGGGAAATAAAATAAAATAAATCATACTCAATTATACTTATACTCATACGTGTTTTATAATTTGATGTATTAATTACTGGCTTAAACACACTAGCTTCACATGTGTTTTTATTAAAATGATATAGTTTTATAAATATATTTGTAAGTAAAACATAGAAATTAAAGTATTGTTTTTAAAAGGGGCCATAATAATATTATATATCAATAACAGTTACAAAAAGTTGTATCAGAAAAAAACAGAGTTTTCTGGTATAGAGAGTTAATACTATTTTCTTAGAAGAGTTAAATTTATTTACTCCATAATTTTTTTTTTATTTTCAATGTAATTTTTAATTAACGTGTTTTATAAAAAATTGGAATTATGTTTTTTATTATAATTAGAACAATAGTTATTAGTACTAAAGATGAGTTATACTAATATGAATAACTTAAATTACAGTAAGAAAGTAAGTTAAAACTATGCAATTCCTTTGAGGATATTTTGGTACACATTTCATAAATACATTGCAGAATGTATATTAAGGACTACCAAATATACAAAACTAAATACAATTAATATAACTGTTTGCACTTCTTTCAATAATTTAGTCAACTTACGAATTTGGATTCTCTGTTGTTTCTGTGTTGTTTCTCTACTGTGTTTTTATAATACATTGATTACCACTAATTTCAACGTTTTAAAATATATTAAAAAGATATTTAAAATATCAGTACAGTGTATTTTTAATACCCAGCAGATGACAGCACAAAAAAATGTTGAAATTAGTGATAATCAGTGTATTATAAAAACACAGTAAAGAAACACCACAAAAAAACCAGTAGAGTTTGGACTCGTCAATTTACTCTGTTTACCAATCTTCATGCAAAACAACACTTGACTCTAAATCCTACAAAACTATGAACAAGGTAACATGCAACCTACGGTCCATCCTAAAAGCAAGCCAGCCCCAACAAGACTCAATCCTAAAGCAAATGCAACAGCATATGTTGTAATGTCACCTTTTGCCTTTTCAAGCATTTCTTGTTTGGCATTGCCAATTTTTTGCTTTCTCTTGCCAAGTTTCCTACCTGGGAAGAGAGTACTTGGCTCATCCTTGTTCTCAAGCTGGTTTTTAAGAGACTCTATCTGCAACACTTGAAACCATTGCTTATAGGCAAAAAGTTGTGATGCCTGCATAAAGAACAGGGCAAGAATGTGCCTTTTTTCAGCACAAGCTTGTTTTGCTATCTCCTCTGCTTTCCTCGCACGTGTTTGAGAATGACACAATGCTTCCATGAGTTGAACTTTGCTGGGGTCTTCCTCAAAAATTTGCTCTGTGAGGCCCCCATAGATTGTGGGGTAACTGTAAAAGAATTGCAAGATAGGTTTTAAAACCAAATCACATGCCTCCAAATGAAACTCAATCTGCATATTCTAAACTAGTTCCATCCACTCAACAACAGGAAAAAAAAAAATAAGTCAAACAAAATTATAGTGATACTCTTTGAGGTTTCGTTAAATTTCCTCTGATGACTTTTACTCCAACATCACGCATTATTCTAAGATCTCATGTTATCCAAGAAATACATTACACCATATACTCTCCTAAGAGTTACTGTAAACCGTAAAAGGGTAAGTAGTCAAGACACGTGATTACTTTTAAGAAACTAAAGAGTGTCTGTAGTTTGCTCAAAATATTAGGGTCTGATATCATATTAGGAATGAGACTTTAAATTTAATTTAACTTTAGAAAACTAGCTTAGTAAGATGAACTTTGTCCCTCTTTATATATAGTAAATTAGTCCTATCTCATAGTAAATTAGTCCTATCTCTTGTCAATGTAGAATCTTCAATACATTCCTTCACATCAAGGACACTGTGTATTTACACTCAAGCTCACATCACATCGACTAAAGATAAAATCAAACCCACATCAGTCAGAAATAAGATCAAATTATAATATACAAACTAGAGGTAAACCTTTCCTTACCAAGTTAGTTTAGTGAGGTTAAATTAGTTATAAGTTCCACTTCCACTAACTTTATCAGAGCTTAATATGGTATTAGAGTCACTAAGAGTCTATTGTAGTCAAGATTTAAGCGTAAGTTCACTTTCTAATATGGAATCAGAGCAAAATTAAAGATATATGAATGAAAGTCCTATAACAGAATCATGAGACCTGGGAAAAAAAAGGTGAGATGAACTAATTTCCCACACCACACCATTTCTCAATTTTTAACCTGTTCCATTAAAAATATTTTGGGAGTAAATTATACCAACAAGGTCCTGGTGCAACCAAGTGAACCAATAACTGTGAAGAGAGGATACCTTGAGTATTTGTCACAATCAGAATGTAAATTCCTTTTGATGGTTGAAGGCCCCAACTTCCTCTGCACTAATCCTGATTCTACACTTCCCTTAGCTTGAGCATTGAAATTGGAGAAGGCTTCCCTGTCAAATGATGTTCTTATTTTGATATCACTGATATCATTGCCTGGTTGTCCACTGAGATACTTCCGAGGAGGTGGAAGGTCACAATTCTCCATATGGTTGAGTGATTTATGCGAAACAAAGCAAGCTAACTCATCTATATCTCTAGTTTGCCACCATGGCTGTGCCTTCTCAACTCCAATCCACGAATACTCAGAATCCATGGAGAAATCATTAGCTTCCTTGGACACCGAACAGCTTACAGAATCAATATCCATTCTCTCATGTTTAGCCATCATATCTACTTGTTCAGAATTTTCTGGAGATTTTTCAATACATTCCTCTGCCACGCCTGCCATAGAATAAATATAGCCATGATTCTCATCACCAAAGCGACAAGCATCTTTACTTTTTTGATTTCCATTTCTAGCTTTCAAAATTTCAACTCCGTCCTCTAATGCATTTAACTGTTCACAGGTTAACCCTTTTTGAATACCATAGTTAGGTTGCAATTGCAACCACCATCTTGAGTCTGGACTCACATTGGAAAAAGAATATTTGTGGTTAAAAAGGGTGACATTAACATCACCATGATCAGATTCATCAGCAGCACTGGCTACACCAAAATCAAACAATTTTGATGTTGCACGCGAAGATTGACAACAAGCCAACTTTGGGGCTCTTTTTGCGTCTTCTTGAACAAAGCAACGATTAACAGCTCTCTGCCACACAGCCCTCACTTCTGCTGTGGCCATCACTTCACTTATTCTTCATAATTTCTGTGCTAAACAAAAATGTCAGCAACTAAGTAAGCAAAACCAAAAAAATAAAAAATAAAAATTATGCATTATCTGTGTAGAGTTTAGTAAACATGCATTACAATCTCTTTTTTTTCTAACATCAATTAATCAGAAATCATCTTTGGTATAAGCACCCTTACCATACATGATAGTTTGATTAGTTTCTGTTCAGATGACGAGGCATACACTATTCATTCAAAATAAACATTGAGATGAAGAAGATTGGAACTACAAAACCCTACATCAGGTATGAAAAAGAAACGGAAACACATAGTACTTATACTGCAATAAGTATACACCCAATTCAAACGAAATTAAAAAAGAAAAAAGGTTCTGAATTTCGTCAAAGTTCGTTACAAAGTTTTGGAATTTCTTCGCACACTCACCAGATTACACACGATTTTCGAAGGGGGCCAAAGAGCTCGTAACATTAAGAAATTGCAAAATCTCCAGATGGGTAGTAATGTGCTGAACAATTTGATTTGGGGATTGGAATTGAAGATTGGGTAGCTGAAGGTGAAAGTAAGTTAGAGATTGAAAAGGAAGAAAAAAAAAGAATGAGATCATGAAAATGAGAAACATTGAAGAAGGAGATGATAGTTTTTATTAGAGGTGACGATGGGTTTCGTGTCAGCTTATGTTGTTTTCTGTTTCATTTTACGTTGTCGGTTTCCACAAGCGCAGTGGTTTGGACCGATTTTACGGCGCCGTTTCGTGGTCTTTGCTAATTGGTGGGATCCACTGGGAAAAGATTCTACAGTCATATTATCCGAACAGTTTCATACTGACACGTGGCATGTGAACATAATTTGGACGGCTGATGCACCAAATTTTCAATATCATCATTGGATGCACATGCCACTTTTTATAGGATAATTATTACACTAAATAGGAAATAATTCTCCAATACAAAATTCTTTTTTTTTTCTAAATAAAAATTTAGGTGAACTAGTCATAAAAGTTCAAGAAATATTATGGAAATTTAAATAACGCATACAAAAAGTAATATATGAGCTTTTACTAGGATTACTTAAAAAATAGAGAAAAGTTTATAATATATTTGAATCATTATTATATAAACTTGACTTTAGTATTCTCATTTCACTAGCCATGTATTTTTCTTTTTCTTATTTTAACATGTTCACATTAATTAAAGTGACTATAGATTCAAATTCACCAACCAACCTTGAATAATGGCTAGTAATATTTTCTTCTACTTTTTATGATTCTCCCAAACCCATTGTAATTTAGAGTAAAACAATGGGTAAGCACAGTGGTGATGAGGTGTGTGTTGTTGAGACAACAGAAAATATAAATGGAACACTTGGGATGTCTATTGTGCTATGATGTTTTGTCAACTTCACAAACGTGGATATAACACCTAATTTTGTAATTTATTTAGTGTAAATATTCAAATTATGAGATATTTTAATTTTTTTAATTATTAATTTTATGAAACACTATATATATATATATATATATATATATATATATATATATATA
>Ga0209389_1003091_pt1 | contig 13202 bp, 12 predicted proteins | sample CowpearedBW_FD_187526 | JGI IMG/M metagenome (GOLD analysis project Ga0209389, IMG submission 187526) | Root nodule microbial communities of legume samples collected from California, USA - Cow pea red BW (SPAdes) (version 2) | ecosystem: Host-associated > Plants > Roots > Nodule | place: USA... | reverse complement strand
AACGGATTTTTTTTTTTTTGCCAAGCTTTTTTAAGAAAACAAAAGAAGTGATTTTTTGTCAAAACATATCACTATTTTTATTAAATAAGTTTTTTTTTTCCTTTAATTTATTTATGAAGTTGAATTTGGCCCCTCTGTTTTTAAATGCTAGATTTGAGTTGTTCAAAGTAATAAAATGTTAAATTTGTTCTTGGTTAGAAATGGCTTCCTTCAATCTTCTAAGAAAGTAAAGAGGCAAGGCCCCAAAGGAGAAACCAAAAGGAAAGAAGATCAGGAACTGTAGTTCATTCTTATCATCAGAAAATAAAAAACATACATTTATACTATGAAACGAATGCCTATAACTTTCAACTACATAATGTTTCATTTCGTACAAAAATCCATAATCTACAAACAAAAAAGCAGCTCAATGATGTGAATCAACTATACAAGCACGATTTGCATGTGCAAGAGGCCGTTTATATTTCCCTCTTCAGTAATTCCTGCAATGTGAAGACACAGAATTTGTTTCATAGAAGGTTAATTTTTGTAGCTCCTTTCATCTCAAAGGGTATTGTTAAATAGTGTTCTTACCTGTTGGGTGACCATAAGCGATAACTGCGCTCTCTCCTTCTTCTTGCGTTTGCATTCTCCACACCAGCTAGGAAAATCTCTCTGATATTTCTTCAACTCTCTGAAAGCCGAACTGTGACAGCAACATGAAGGTTCATGCATAATGTAAATTGACAAGAAATATACTTATGATTTGAAAATTGCAATCCAAAGTTACAAGGGGACCAGTGTGAGAATTTCGCTGCTTCAGTAAAACAAGTGGTCATTCCATGTCCATCTTTTGTAGTAAGAAAAAGTGATTATATACCTTCTACACCAGATGATTAAATTCATCCTGTTCCCAGATGTTGTAGGTCTTGCACCATGCCGTTGACGACCAGGATGAAGAATTGCGTGTCCTGGAACATGGGTATAATCGAAGATCTCCTACAAAGATACGTTATTGTTATTTACTTAACAAAGTAAACGTCTGTATGAAATTTCTATATTTATCACCAATGTAATAATACTCTTTTGTAAATATCATGTTTCTAATATTTTCCTGATGCTATTGAATTTCGGTATGAATGACATGAAATGTATCACTCAGAAAGTTATAACAAATTTGTCCATTAATGCACTTAAGAAATAAACCGTATGTTAGGATTTAAGTGCAAGGTATTAAACATACCCCTGGCTCGGCTTTCGATAGTACATGTTCTTCACATCGAACACCCTGGAAGAACAGTTCTCCGCCAGAAAATTCTTTTCCCAAGCAAACATTCAAGGAGACTTCTGCATCATCCACATGTAAGCCTGCAAAAATATTGCTCTTCAGATTTCAACAAAAAAATCTGGTGTAAGAAGACTCCTTACCGTGCAAAGTTCAGCCATTTAGATTGCTTGTTTAGGAGGGGTACGATTACAAAATATTTATTACTGGAATTCCATATAAACTATCATTTTATTTGTACCACTCTAAAAGGCTCTCAGATTAGAGAATATATAGTTGTAACGAAAATTTTACCCTCCCACTCCATCCCCCAACCCCCAAAAAAGATAAGATATCTTCACTACATAGAAATTAGTAGACAAAACAAGAATATAAGGCATTGTGGCTAACAATGTAACAAAACTAAATATCTCAGTATTTGATACAATCTGAAAAATCTAATGCATTTTTTCTTCATATCCTTTAGTTATAGTCATAAGAGAATCAAAATCTGTAAGATGCCAGGTAAATAAACGCCTATTCCATCATGTGTATGATTAGAGTAGAATAACATAAAAAGATAAATAGACATGCTTGAAACATTAAACTCCCTTTAGGTTCTAAAAAAAATATAACAGATTGCATCTACAAAGCAGTGACCAAATTCAACGAGTTGGAGAAACCTACCAAGTTCTACATCTTTACTGATTCCATATTCAACGACAAAACCATGGTGAGAGTCCAACGTGGATCCACCAAATTCACTGTAGAAAACTACAAAAAAACATTCAAATTGCACAAGTGAATTCATGTCATTATATCAGTTTCCTCATCTCAGTCATCATTTTCTAATTCATTCTCGTTAAGAAAAATAAACAAAAACCTCGTGATATGGGATGTATGAAATCACTCATAAATCTGTCAAGCATGGTTTCCAGCCCAAAATCTTCAAGAACAACACCATGTTTATTCATAGCATTAGGGCGCATGATTCTGAGTTTGGTACCACGAACCCATCTTTCCAAATTATCCACCTAAATAATCAGAACATGAAACACTAACATAAATTGATAAAATTATATAGCATGAAAAGGAAAGGAAGGGAAAGAAATGTGATACCTCAGACATCAGTTTTTTACAAAATTGTGGTTGAAGCATTTCAAATGTATAAATTCCTGTACTAGGTTCAGCCATTATACTTCTAAAACTTGCTTCGGTGTTTTCTTTAATTGCTCTGAGAAATGATGGCGTGAAAAAGTTCTCAGCATTCATAGTATATATCTCCCTATGTAGTGGCTATAAGAAAAGTCAATAACCAGTAAGATCGAGCAACATTGGAAAATCACGTTGCATACAGAAACGAGAAAGTATAACTGTTCTCGTGCAGAAATTTCTAATGGTAACATGTGCTGCTCATTCAAAATTCTAACAGACAAGTACCAAATAAAATATCTCTCCTGTTAAAAGTGTAGTATAAATTATTTCAGCAGCACCATCTCCCACAATTTCAGAAAGAATCATAAAAGGAAACCATCAAAATATTCAATTCACCAATGAGCAAAACTGCCATTTTCATATCCTTTGAAAACTTACTGGATAATTTAATATGATCTTTAGCCTGTACTCCCTCAGCTTTTGAATCTGTTCAATCCAACATAAAATAACAAAAACTCAAAGAGTGAACAATAAAACCAAGCCAGAGAAAAAAATACCAGGGAAAAACAAAAGAAACACCTCTCCTCTACCATACCAAGAATAACTCCACATCAACAAAACAAACAAATACCATGCTCACCTATCATCACCTTTTTAGGCTAACTAGTAAATTTGTAATGCCAGAAACCAAATAGCACATGTCATGATATCTTCTGACACAACTGTAGACAGAAATCCATATTATTTAAACTTCCAGACTAGAGAAAGTTAAGCACCCGTAAAACCAGTTAACATGCATAGTAGATGTATCATTTTCAAAACAGGCACAAGCGAGTACTGCCAGTCCCAACACCCAAGACAGCACGCCAATAAAATATAAGGATGACACTATTCTAAGAACTAGCGATAGCAGACTAATACAATAATGATTTGGAACCATAACTCACCTTGTTAATTAAACAGACATGGCCATATTCAAATCATGCATCACCATTCAACAGAACAGTCAAAAGTACAGAATAATCCAAATTATTTGCCAACAATAAAGCGAGGCAACATGAAACAACCTAAATTCATACTCTCTCGTCTTCCAAATAGAAAAAATAAACAAAACTTTCTGAAACAAAACATCAGTGCAGGCCTGGCACCAACAAGGCAACACAAACAAATAAACAAGACCTAACCAGAATAAGGGCAAAATAAAAATGAAATTTTGATAGAAAAAACTTAAAGGGCACCCCATGAGGGAGGGAAGTTATTATGGTTACGGTGGCAGTGACACTCACCCGATTGCGGTCATTCTCAGGAAAATAGCGAAGCAGAATGTTCCTCATATAACGAAGCTTAACCTCACGTGAGAGGTTGAGGAGATGAGGAGGCAAATACTGCTCCAGTGAGCCGAAGACGTGAGGATTGAACTCCAGTTGAAGGTCTTCATAGTTTTCAGACTTGTGATCTCGCTTGGGGCTTACGCACAGCTTATCGCAGAGCCTATCGGAATTCAAATTTCCGACTCTCCCTGCCGTATGTCCACCGGAGGGTCTAGGTTGCTGTGGAGCACTGTACTGGTTCTGGGACATCTTCACTTAGAAGATCAAAGAAATGAGCAATGCGAGAGATATATATATATATATATATATATATATATATATATATATATATATATATATATAAACAATTTATTTAAAGTTATATTGATATTTATTTTCCATTTTTATTGTAGTATCTTTTAAAAATTATTAAGTTAAATAAAAAAATAATTTTCATTCCATGTTTTATAATTTTAATTATATTTTTAGAAAATAGTTTATAACAAAATATTTAGAAAAGAATATCAATTATAAAATATTATTTTTAAACATAATGTAAATAAATTTTTAATAATTATTTAAATTATTTAAATTTGATTTTTTTATTTGAATTAATTTCATTATTGTGTGAAAAAATATATTTATTATAAGGTATAAATAATTTAAATGCATTTTCATATTAAAAGTTGTAAAATATTATTATTTAATTCTATAAAATAGAATATTAATACTAATTATATTTTAAAAACTTTTTTAAATTTTATAAAATAGAATATTAATACTAATATTTTATTTTCTTAAATAGTCCGTTTATCTGGTAAAATACTAGTATATATACATTTAGAAAGGCTGGTAGAAGACAATGACCTGCACTTTTTAAATTTTATTCAAAATATCAATAGAGATGTTCAATTAATCAATTGTTAAAATTTAATAATCAATATTAACAAAATCATCTAAGTGTTAATTGTTTCAATTGGAAAAAGTTTTTGGAGATTTCTTTGTTAAAAGTATTCAATTGACCCCTTTTATAAGAAACAGTACCTTTTTGGTCTTTCTTCTTACACCTCCATTGTTTTCTCCTCCACCTCGATAAGGTGTGTGAAAAGTAAAATATACCCATTCATGAAGTGGCTTATTGAAAAATATGTTTTGAATTATGTAATTGAAAATGAATTTTTTATTTTGTGTATTCATATAAAACTTGTATTTTAGATTATACATTCTCAAATACTAAATTTATATATTAGAATGTATTTTTTTTTTAAACTTATCAATCCATAGTTTTTTTTTTCTCTCTACTATTCTCGGTTTTTCTTTTTTAAACTTATATATTAGAATGTTAGTTTTCAAGTATTCAAAAACAATAGCATCAGTGTTATAGCCATTAGATGTAGTAAGAAGAGAAGGAGAAAGAAAAGAAGCATGGACAAATGTAGAGAGGGAGGGACAGAAAAGGGAAAAAAATGAGAGAGAGAATTTCAGTTATATATTTGAAATGAACAGATCTAAATGTGAAAGAAATTTCACACAATAGGAGAGACTTCATAACCTTCGCGCTTTCTAGCTGCATCTAATTCTAGATTTGCCATGCAGTTCCAAAAACATGTTTCATGGAATTTATATTTAAACAGATCTACCTCACAACATCATTTGTCAAAACAAGCATCCAATCTAAGAATTCTTTGTTATGTCGCTGCTGACATTTCAAAGTCCATCAAACCAATGGTATGATACTTTGTTAGTTTCATAATTACTTTTTACTTATCACGGTATTTTTTTAGTCTGGATTCTTTTCATTTTCTAAAAAGTCACTCAAATAGAACAAAAAGTTGATTTTTTTTAATTTATAGGAATTGCTTGGTCAGAAATGTCCTAATATTTCAGTCTTGTGGCCATGCTTCCCTTAATCTTGTGAGCAAGTAAAGAGGCAAAGCCACGTCGAGAAACGAATGAAAAAAATCAGGAACTCAAGTTCCTTATTATCATAATTAGAAATTAAAAACATTCAACTATTAAACTATAACTATTTTACTCTTTGATTCATGTAACCCTATGAAATGGATGCCTATTACTTTCAACTTGAAGTACATTTCATTTCGTTACAGATAATCCATAATTTAGAGACAGTAAAGAAGCTCAGAGGTGAGAATCAACTATACAATATGATTTGCATGTGCAACATCACGAGGCCGATTGCATTTCCCTCTTCATTAATTCCTGCAACGTGAAGACACAGAATTGCAACATTAACAATAACATTAATCTTAGATGTCCCTTCAATCTCAATGGTGGTTATTGTCAATCAGCGTTACCTGTTGGGTGGCCATAACTAACAAACGCTCTTTCTCCTTCTTCTTGCGTTTGCATTCTTCACACCAGCTAGAGAAATCTCTCCGATATTTCTTCAACTCTCTAAAAGCCGAACTGCGTGACAACATGAAGGTTCATGCATATGAGATTGACCAGAACTATGCTTACAATTTGCAATCTAAAGTCACATGGGGACGTGTGAAAAAATTGCTGCCCCAGTGAGAATTAAATGATGCAAATACCTTCTACACCAGAGAATTAAGTTTATCCGATTCCCAGATGTTGTAGGTCTAGCACCATGCCGATGACGACCTGGATGAAGAATTGCATGTCCTGGAACATGGTAGTAATCGAAGATTTCCTACATACATGTTTGGTGCTATTTATTTAACAAAGTAATAAAGATGCTCATGTGAAATTTGTATACTTATGACTAATGTCACAACTTTTGGTCAGTATCATGTTCTAATATTGCCATAATGTTATTCAATTGCAGGATGAACGATATGACACGTAAAACTCAGAAATTTATGAAGTTTGTCCCTTAATGCACTATGGAAATAAATTGCCAGGTATGACACTGAAGTCTCACATTAGAAGTATGTCAGATTAAGGAACAAGGGATACAGAAAGAAAACCATCCAGAATAGTGGAAGGGTATGAATAATCAACTGGTGGGTAATACCTCTTTAAAGTTTAAAATTGAACTCAGATATATGCTGGAGATCAATGAAGTTAAATATAAATTATTCAGCTTAAATAAGAGTGAGGTAGTAAGCATACCCCTGGTTGGATATCTGAATTTACATGTTCATCACATCGAACACCACGGAAGAACAGTTCTCCACCAGAAAATTTGCCTCCCAAGCAAATATTTAAGGAGACTTCTGAATCGTCCACATGGAAGCCTGAAAAAATATTTGCACTTTAGATTTCATCAAATGCACATAAAGCTAATTTGCTGGGAACAGGCAACACAAAGCATGCAAGATACACTTGTATACTACACAAAACATGTAAGCATCTAAGGTAGGCAATATAATAGGAGAAAGATCTAGCGTAGAATCGAATTCGTGAGAGAAAGTATCTAATAGTCATGATTTGGGGTGGATTAACGAGTAAGGCAACAAGTGATAATTTTGTAGTAAAAGAGTAGATACATTTAAATTTAACACAAGATAATCCAGAATGACAAAGTTATCAATCATACTTAGAGTGAACTTGAACTAACTGAATTAGCATAGTATTTATTAAAATGAACAAGGGTTGACTGGAATTTCATTATAAACTATCATTTTTTACCTTCCATTCTGAAAACTGTTGAATTAGAGAATCTATACACGTAATGAAAAATTTATCCTCCAAAACCATTCATCCCAAATATCTTTAGGGGAAAGATAAGGTACCCTACTACTCAGAAAAAGAATACAAAACGGCCATATATGGCATTGCGGCTGAAAAATATAAAACCTGAATATCTTGGTATTTCAAACAATCTGAAATCTAATCCATTTTTTTCTTTCTAATCCTTTTTGTATGGCCAAATAAAAGAATAAAAATCAGCAAGATGAAAGGTAATGTGTATAGCATAAAGAAATTTTTCAAGCATATTAACATAAAACTATAAATAGATTTGCTTGAAACAATAAACTCCATTTAGGTTCAAAATACTATTACAGATCCCAGACAATACCATATGTACAAAACAGCGACCTAAATTTGAGAACCTACCAAGTTCCACGTCCCTATTGATTCCATATTCAACAACAAACCCATGATGAGAGTCCAGTGAGGATCCACCAATTTCAGAGTAGAAAACTACAAAAGAAAAACATCAAATTGCAAAAGTTAGTCAACATTAGTTATAGTTCAGTCATACTGTTGTAATCCATTCTCATTAAGAAAAATAAAAAATAACCTCGAGACATAGGACGTATGAAATCACTCATCAATCTGTCAAGCATGGCTTCCAAGCCAAAATCATCAAGTACGGCACCATATTGATTCATTATATTGGGTCGCATGATTCTGAACTTGGTAGCATGGACCCATCTTTCAAAATGATCCACCTAAATAAATAGAACTTGATAAGAACATACATTGATATAGATCCGATAAAATTATATACGCATGAAAGCAAAGCAAAGAAATGTATACCTCAGATACTAGCATTTCACAGAATCGTGGTTGAAGCATTTCAAATGTATAAATTCCTTTACAGGGTTCTGTCATTATACTTCTAAAACTCTCTTCTGTATTTTCTTTAATTGCTCTGAGAAATGATGGTGTGAAAAATTTCTCAGCATCCATACTATATATCTCCCTGTGCAGAGGCTACAATCAAAAGTGAAAATAACCAGTGAGATTGAGCATGATCAGAACATACAGAAAGGAGACAGGATGACTGTTCTTGTTTCAGAAAATTCAAATGTTAACATGTGCTTTTTTACTGGAAACTCAGGTCACTCTGGCTCTTATTGAAATTCATTTCCACAAGGTTCTGAGTTCAAATGTCGTTAACAGCAAGAACACATGCAGATTCCAAATTCTCACAGATAAGAGGTACCAACTAAAGTTTTTCACCCTAAGCCTAAGAAAAATTGTCCCATCAATAGCATCTCCCACAATTTCCAAGAGAATCATAAAATGAAACATCTAGATTTTTAATTCACAAACGAATAAAACTGCTACTTTGACATTCCATAGAAAACTTACCGGATAGTTCAACATGATCTTTTGCCTGTATTCCTTGTGCTTTTGAATCTGTTCAATCCAAGGTAGAATAGCAAAGTCAAAAACTCAAAAAGAGTGAACAACAAAACCAAGCCAAAAAAATAAAAATACCAGGAAAAAATAAAATAAAAACATCTCCATTATCATACTAGGAATTGGTCTCATTTATCATCACCTATTTAGGTTAACAAGTAATTTAGCAGAAATGGTAAGTCAATAAATTTTCTAAGACAAGTGCAGACAGAAATCCCTATCATGTTGACTTCTACACTTGAGAATGATAAGCTTTCAGAAAACCCGCTAATTGCATGGCAGATGCATCATTTTTCAAGATAGGCGCAGGCAAGTACTTCCGACGGACAAAAGAGGATGCCAATAAAAGAAAAGATTGGCATTTTTCCTAAGATTTAAGAAGACAAGACTATAAACATAAATGATTAGGAACCACATCTTTGATGAAAGACCAACTTGTTAAAAAAACATCATCATCTTCACAACATGCACTCGCATTGAGCAATCAAAATATAGAATCATCCAAATTGTGTGCTGCCAATCAAGAAAGACAATATGTAACACAATTCAAATATCTATTTTTCCCAATTCCCATCAAAATTTTCCCAAACCAATCAAGAATGCAAAAAAGACAGCAACAAGGTACCACAAACGAAACGAGAGCCTATTGACCCAGGGCAACATCAAAATGAAATTTTAATTCAAAGAAACGAAAAAATTGAGCGCTTCCAAACTCCAACACCCATCTGGGCCCTTCAGCCCACCATCATTTTTCAAACACAGTGAAGTCAACAAAAAATTGAAAACACAAAAAAGTCCAAAATTGTAGCGGCACCCACCCGAATGCGCTCACTCTCGGGCAAATATCGAAGCAAAATGTTCCTCATGTACTGAACCTTAACCTCGCGTGAGAGGTTGAGCATGTGGGGAGGCAAATACTGCTCCAGAGAACTAAACACAAGAGGGTTGAACTCTAATTGAAGGTCCTCATAGTTTTCAGACTTGTGATCTCGTTTGGGGCTTATGCAGAGGCTGTCTGAACCTCCCACTCCCACGTATACATTGGAAGGACGAGGTTGTTGTGGAGCACTTCGCTCCAAAGAAACATTCTTGTTCTGAGACATCACGGTCTTTAGCACAGAGAAAGAGAATGAAAGAAGAAAACTGAAAAGGGTAATTGTTGTGAGAGTGAGGGTGGTGATGTGCTCACACTGCCCTTCAATTCATCGTGTCTCTCTGGTTTTGGTGGTTTTGCTATGACGTTATAAGAGAAAAACATCCAATGTCTCTCTTTGCAATAATCTTTGCATTTATAGGCTTTACTATTTTTTTTTTCTTTAACCTGTTTTTGTATTTTTGTTTTTAGTCCCTACTTAGTTTTCAAATTTGTATTCCTAACATTTTTTATCACATCCGTGAAAATGCACCCTAAAGTGTTATTAACAAAGTTACTTACATTGATTAAAGTTATAAAAACTTTGTTTAATTATAAGAAAAAGTAAGTATTTTTAAATTATAAAAAATAGGGTAAATACTAAATTTAACATCTCAGAGAACACCACGAACGTCATAAACATCAACATTTGAGTGAACTTTTAGTATAAGTATGAAAACCTAACATTACAAAATCCATAGAAAATAAAATAAACTATACTTTTGGATATTATTGTTAGATGATGTAATCGTTAAAAAATTAACGATTACAAATTATAACAAAGTTTTGAATGAATGCGTAATAATTGATGAAAGACACGGTTCAAATACTCACTAATATTAATAATAATATTAAAATTTAGGTTTAATTATTAATTTATTGAATATATTTAGACTTGTGAATTATTTTGTTCTTATATATTTATTACTCATGTTTATTAAATAGAGGCTATTTAATTTTTAAATTGACTTAACAGCCATTAAAAATGTTATATACAAATTTTGATAACTTTCTATCTAACATTTTTTTTTCTGCATTTCCTTTCACTCCTCATCACCTCCATTCACCCGTCGTCATTTTCGTCTACTCTCTCAAAATCTGAACCTCACAAAAGTACTTCATAGAGCTATTAGTGTTGATTTTTTTTTTCTGAAAACTTTTCATTTCTTTAAGATATTACATGATTATTTTGACTTATTTATTTTACTTAATATTAAATGTACAAGTATAACTTAATTAATGATTGAGTAAAAAGTAAAAATACAATTACAAAATTATTACTATTATTGTTTGCTATAGAAATACATTTGTTTTTCCTATATGTATACTATTCACGATTTTATGGGTTAAATATGTTTTTGATCCCTCAAGTTTCAGTGAATTTTGGAATTAGTCCCTCATCAAAACTTTATACCAATTTAGTCATTCATCTTTCAAAATGTGTGAATTTAGTCCTTTTAACCAAATTTTGTTAAGTTTATCTGATGTTTCAAGCGCATTTCATGATAGTATTTAAGTTAACATTGAAGCAAAAATGTGTCAAACAGTGTAAATAATTTAAATACTATCATGAAATGCGCTTGAAATGTCAGATAAACTTAACAAAATTTGGTTAAAATGACTAAATTCACGCATTTTGAAATATGAAGGACTAAATTGGTCAAAAATTTTGATGAGGGACTAAATCCTAATTTTGCTGAAACTTGAAGGACCAAAAACATATTTACACCCTATTTTAAATTACTGACACACTCTACCGATACATATTTTTGTTGTATCTAAGGTTTTGGATACAATGGGGTCTGATGAACGTATTGGTGCATCACAGGCTTTACTAAAGCCATGTCTTCTAAATGGAATAAGGAGAAAAGAAATTGAAGTCCTTAGGGTAGACCCAATTTTTATACAAAATGTATTCCAGAGAAAATCTGCTGCAGATCAATGAAACATTTTTTTTTCCTGTTTCCACATACTATGTCATTACATTATGCACTTTAAGAGACAAAGAAGTGAGAGGTCTGCAATTTTGTTTCTTACATCAAGTTTTTCTTAATGATACCTTTACATACTTTTGTAGCATTTTATGGAAGGCCATGCAAAAATTTCTCCTATATCACGCTTGCCCCTTATCACTGTTCTTGATAACAAGCATCATCTGAAGGACTTTCCAGTTTACGAGGTATGATTCATGTAACAGTTTGTTTTGAAAAATTTGTTTTATTTTCTGTTCAATCAACTGACGCCATTGTGCACTGCCAGCCTTTTCATTTGGAGCTAAATTTCTTTAGTAAAGGAAACCGAGTTCTGCATTATCCTGTCAGGGCATACTATATGGATGGACTGAACCTTATGGCACATAATCTTTCTTCTGGATCTGACACTGTCTACCGGAAGCTATATACTTCGGTAACATAGAGAGTAGTATTTTTGACAAACATCATTCTGTATTTGTGATTTTTTGTTGAGATTTTCATTTTACATAATATTGATTTGCTGGAAGTATTTATATATTTCAACCGGAAAATTATGCAAATTTGGCATATTCATCCTTGTAATGTTATTCATTATTTTTCTATAGATTCCTGGAAATGTGGAGTACAGAGCAAAATACCTGATACACAGTAAAAAACAGCGCTTATTTCTTGTAGTTTATGAATTTAGTGGTGCAACAAATGAAGTTGTGCTCTACTGGGAAAATAGTGATGCACAGGTAGCAAACAGTAAAAGCAGCACAGTAAAAGGTATTTCTAACTGGAGTAAACTTTTTTCTCAGTCAGGTTTGGGTCATGTGTTACATGTTAATAATTCAAGTAACCGTCTTGTAGGTAGAGATGCAGCATTTGTTGGCCCCAATGAAAATCAGTTTGCAATCCTTGATGATGACAAAACAGTATTGAGTGTATATACTCTACCAGGAGGGGCCTCTCAAGAAGCTAAGGACAATGAAAATGTTTTTGAAGAGAACCCAACTGCAACTGCAACTGCAGAGACAACTGTTGGTTCAATTCGTGGCCCAACACCGTATATGTTTGAAACTGAAGTTGATCGCATTTTTTCTACTCCATTAGGTACTTGAATATCTCAACCATATGTGAATCCATTTATCTGTCCATTAACAGACAAATTCGTCACTTGTTGAAATTAGAATATAGCATTAAGTATTGAAAGTGATTTCTGTGAATGTAGATTCATCTTTGATGTTCGCTACTCATGGAAACCAAATTGGAATTGCAAAGCTCATACAAGGGTACCGTCTATCAACTTCAACTGCCAATGGCCAGTACTTATCAACCAATAGTGAGGGGAAAAAGTCAATTAAGTTGAAAAGAAACGAGATTGTACTTCAGGTATCATTTAGAAGTGTGTGTTTTAATTATGGTTACCAAATAGCTCTTAAGTGCATCTTTGAAGTTAAGTGAAAATAGTTGGAAAATATGAGTTAGAAAAAGAGGGAAACAAATTGTTTAGTAGTCTATGTGTTGGTGAAGGATGGGTTTGCCTC
>Ga0209389_1003090_pt1 | contig 13202 bp, 6 predicted proteins | sample CowpearedBW_FD_187526 | JGI IMG/M metagenome (GOLD analysis project Ga0209389, IMG submission 187526) | Root nodule microbial communities of legume samples collected from California, USA - Cow pea red BW (SPAdes) (version 2) | ecosystem: Host-associated > Plants > Roots > Nodule | place: USA... | reverse complement strand
AATAAACATAGATTAGCATGTTGGCTTAAGTCAAGTCAACTATAGTCAACAAGTCAAACCTAGTCAAAGGTCAACAAGTCAACTAAATTTGATTCAACTAAGTCAATTTGGGAATCAAAAGTAACAAACACAAATGAAAGGGATGAAGGATTAGTGAACTTCCTTTCTAAACATACTTAGTCTTCTTAAGCATGTGCCTTCATCACATGTTACTAGGAAGGCCTTGGGTTTCTGAAAAGAAAATTATGATGAGTTCATATTTTTGCCCTCATATAATGTTTAATTTTAAGTATTTAATTGAATTTTGTGGTTAAAGAGTGATTTAATTGACAATTCTGATAATTGGGCTTATTGAGTTTGTGAGACAAAAATAACTTAAAAGTGTTTTTTAGTTCCATAAATTATTTTTGAATGTTCTAACGTTTGTTGATGCAACTGAAGTTAAATTTGGTTGTTAAATTGTGTGAAATTAAATTTTTCAAGTTACAAAATAAGATCAAAATCAGTAAATTCTGGAAAAAAAATAAATTAGGAATGAAATGCACCCCTAGTTTCTATTTTAAACACTACCTTTTTCAAATGGATCACTCAAAACCTACTCGTAGACCCCTTCATCTTTCTATCTTCACCCCACTTTTCTACTACTCATAAATCAACTCCAATGAAATGCTGCCACATAGCAATCCTCACTTTAAAAATTTGTCTAAGCATATTTTGCCATGTGTTAGAATCGTAACATTAAAAGTCTGTCCAATCAAAACATGACACCTCATCACCTTTCACTGCTCAAACCCTAGGCACAAGTCAACCATTGAAGCCTCCATCGTGCGGCCATTGACGCTGACAACCACCACCTGCTTCTCAACGGAATCCAAGGGAAAATGCAACAGTGCCGACGATGAACAGAAACGTGATGCCACCACCATTGATGAAGCAATGTCTTCAAACTTCCAACCACCATGACTTAAATGTGGCAACTCTTCTAAGCACACGAGCCACCGACACAAATCATTTTCATCTACTTCGGGCTTGTCCTGGTTATCAGACCTGTTTGGATTGTCGGGCTTGTTTGGGTCTTCAGACCCGTCCATATCGCTCGACTTGATCTTGGACTTTGGCTTAATGTAGTTTTATTTGGGGGGCATAACTCACCTTAGCCTTAGCCGTAACCCATTAGAGAGGGCATTGGGGGCTGGGGCTTTCTTTTGGCCCCCCTCATTTGAGGTCCCCCTAAAAGAGGGCTTTATGAAGAGTGGGTCAGGTCTGGCCCATGGGCTAGGGGCCAAATTGACACCTCTACTTCCACGAACTGTTGAGAACGAAAACGCCTGGACCACACCAGTTCTTGGAAGCAGCAATAGGACCTTCTCCCTCGTCAAAACGCGTTCAAATCGCTCCCAGCATGCACCTCAACCTGCACGAGAAATACGAACCAGTTCCTTGCACTACCAACACAAAAGAACCCTAAACGAAGCCACCATGAATGAACCAAGACGCAAACTGCGAAGCCTCGCGAAGTCACCACTATCCATACACTACGAATTTTACCAGAACAACTTGTAGCAAGATTGCCATTTGCATACACAACGCCCTTGCAAACAAACTCCATTGCACCAGAAGTGAAGCAAATCACGTCTGAAGTGTTCACAATCCTCCATTGAACATGCGACAAAGTTCATAACCATCCACCACAGCAACCCACGCGAGTGCAGCAACCATGTTGGAGGATAAAACCCTAATGGAGGAGGAAGAAACCTGATTTCGGAGAGAAAGAAATTTGCCAAGTGTTAAAGCCTCATTGAACATCCAAATGGTCAACAAGCCAAACTATAGTCAAGATATCTAAAGTCTAGTCAAAGCTTGTCAAACAAGAAGGGCTAAAGTGGAGATATTGATATATTTGGATTTATCTGCAAATTTGGACTACAAGATTACAAGAGGCTAATTTGAAAAGTTAATGCAAATATTAGTTGGTGATAATTTATATGATATCTTTAAATAATTTATTTATTTATTTAATTATTTAAATAAAGAGACAAAGGGGAAACAGAAAAGACAAGCTCAGAACTTTGGAGTTTAGGAACCTTTTAAGGGGGGCTAACTTCTTCTCTTTCCATTCTTCTCCTATTTTTATTTTATTTTGATTTCATTGAGTGCTAAGCTTCAAGGGTTGGTTCCACTGTAATTTCATTACAGATTCTGATGTTAGAATGCAATAATTGATTTGTTCATATGAGTATTGTTGTGATTTGTATTTTTCTATGTCTTTTATATCTGAATCAAGTAAAAGTAATGTTTTTTTTACATTGTAGCAAGTTAGCATGTTGTTAAATCTACATAACATAGCAATCAATGATTTCGACGTACATCTTTTTTTGGTCTGACTCGATTTTCTTCTATTGGTCTTTGAGTTTTCAACTCAAGACCTACATATCACATTACTAGTAACAAATATTTGTTTTCCTCGTTATCCTTTCAGAATAATTTATCTTCTGTTATAATGACTAATGGATATATAAATTTCCTTTTTTATCCATTCATAATGTTCTTTATATCCTAGGGTCCCCTTTTAACTTATTACCCATTAGTCGTCTAACACGTTCTCTTGATCTTGTTATTTCTTTTATCAAAACTTTTATTTGTTTACAAGACCGAAGTTCAAGCCAAGTGATTGGCACCGAATGTGAGTCTCATGATCTTTATCATCTCCGCCTTTTTACATATGTTGCATTATTATAGAGTCTCCCTTTCTTCTTCATGCTCAGATAGGTCATCCCAGTTTGGCAAAATTACAATAGCTTATTTCCAGCTTATCCAAGTTGTCTAGTTTGGTGTGTGTGAGTCATGTTAATTAGGGAAACTTAGTCATAGTTCGTTTCCAAGTAGTGTCTCACAGTGTGCTTCATCTCCTTTTGCCTTAGTTCACTCTAACATTTGGGGACCATGTTCGCATTAAGTATGATTTAAGTTTTCAATATTTTATTACTTTTATTGATGATTATTCCATATGTACTCAAATGACACATATGTGACAATCAGGTTGCACTTCGTATAACTTTTACTCCTATCTTTCACGAGAAGACCAAATACATTGAGATCAACTACCATTTCATTCGAGAAAAAATTGTATTTGAAAACATCAAGACTGAGTTCGTTAACTCAAATGATCAGTTAATAAATATTTTCACTAAGTCTTTAAGGGGGTTGAAAATTGATTATATTTGTAACAAGCTTGGTACATACGACTTATATACACTGACTTGAGGGGGAGTCTTAGAAATATTGCGTTTTATGTTAATTAGGGTTATCAAGGAAAAATAGACATTGTTTGATATTGGTAGATATTATTGATATTGTTCATATTAATATCTTCTATTTATCATATTTATGTTTGATTGTCATATATACTTGTATCATTCTTTATTATAAATACATTGATCCTATGTATATTTTAGACACAAGGGAGATTAACTCTATACAGTTTTTCTCAATATTTAACACATCTTATGTGAGACCCAAAATCTTTTTCTTTCTATCTTTTGCAAATATGTGGGGGATTATTGAAAAACAAAGTATCGTAAAAGATAGCTTTGTTTCTTTCCTTAAATAAGGAAGCCTAGAGGAGTCATTCCCTTTGCTTCAGCTTCGAGATGTTTGCCGCAAATCTCAGTCTTCATTCTGGTGGGCTTCAACCATAAGGATCGAAAACAACATTCATCTAGTTCCTTTTCCACAAGTCGTTTAGAGGCTTTAGACGCAAGATCCACGTCCAATTTTCTACAACTAAAAGGTTTTTGTAGATTTCACCTCCACAAATCTTGGAAGATGTTAGTCTCCTCTAGGTTGTGGCCATAAGAGACAAAGTTTCTCCACACCTATAAATAGGTGGCAAATGCTCCTCTAAAATACCAACTATTTCTTGTCTTATCTCATTCTTATTATTATTTTAAGAGCTTGCTAGTTTCTAATTCTTCTAAAAATTTGAAAAGTTCCTATTGTATCATAAAGAAATTGCATAACATGTTATGAAGAAATCATTAAGGACAGAGAGTATACTCTCTTTATTGGTGATTTTTTGTTAGCATTTACAACAATTTTTACAACATAATATATTTTAAAAGAAAAAAATAGTTTTGACCTAGCACATCGTAAAAGCATGCTAACCAAATAACATAAATATTATAAAGATTATTTAAGATTTCGCTTGCATCACTACAAAAAAAAGAGTTATTTTGTGGAGGTTTATATTTCAAAATTTGTGAAGGATTTTACCCTTTGCGGATCAATTTGTGGGGGGTTTTCTAAACCTCCATAGTTAGAGTCACCACAAGCTATTCACGGAAGTTTTGAGGTCACCACAAGCTATTCGCGGAAGTTTTGAGAAATCCCTGGTATCCGAGTTATATTGTGAAGGTTTCATTGCGGAGGGTTTTAACCTTTTCTATTGGTGACTATTATTTTGTGGAGGTTTGAAACCTCCTTTATTTACAACTATTTTATTTCAGGAATATAAAACCTCCATCTCTATTATTTATTAAAATAATAGTTTGTTTTATATAAATATTTGTTAGGAATTATAATACAACCTGAATTTAATTTTTTGTTTAAGGATAGGAATCTATTTCATCTAAAGATATTTTTCGTTTTTATATTTTTATGTTAGGTTGTTCCAACATTCATCGTCTTGTGTGAACACACTTTATATAGAATGAGTGAGAGAATATGAGGCCGACGACACATTTTTATTACATCAGAAAGTGCAACTGTACACAAGATACATAATAAATCCCATATAATGAACAAACTACTACTAGTAGTCCCACTTTTCTCATAGTTACCAAAATGTATTTACATGGCCCCTTCTTCATGCCTTACAATCACAACCACGTCTACTCATCACTCCATTGATGCATCACACCATATTGTATTCGAAGATGGATCTAGTACTCTATGGTTGCAAGAACTGCTGACCCCTCCACCTGAAAATTCATTCAAGATCATTTATTGAGAGAGCAAGATTCAAGAAATAAACCATGAACGCAAAAATAAATAGTACAAACTGACTTTTCCAATGAGAAACGTTTAAGCTTTATAACCTTTGTTTAAGTTAGATGAAACTAAATCACCACCATTGAGATTGCCATTAAGGTAGTTTTAAAAGAGATCGCACCTAAGACAAGCTAAAAGAGACCACAATCTAGTAGTATATAAGTAACATTTTCTAATCTCCTATGTATTTTTCTAACTGGATATAAGCAATAAATTCACTAAAAATTAGGACACAAAAAACATTAAAAGGGATATGGTTTCTCAGGACATACATATTAAGTAGATGAATATCCATTAAGAAGTTATAGAAAAGAAGAGTTAGAACATAGACAATAGAAAAAATAAGCTACTTTCTCATGACAAACCAAAAGGCCAAGCATGTGAAATTTGATGGTGCGATGTAGCTGCAACGTACTGGATGCCAAATGAACCAAATACAAGATTTTAGTCTTCATCGGATAAAAATCACAAAAAAAAAACACTTATCAAATTCTTTCTTTGTTGGTTGAATAGAGTGTGTGATATAAACTTTCTGATATACTCGATCATTTGAACCTACTAATAACATATAAAGGATTAACTTGAATAGATATATATTAGGATTAGGCTTGAGTTGAGAGTGCGATTTCTTCCAAAATTAACTAATCAAGCCCAACAATAGACGTGTTCTATTTCTTTCCAATCTAGAGAAAAGATGCACCAAGATATATGGTTAAGCATTAAATGTGGGCATGGATGTGCGTGTGAACTACAAAGTATGAGAGGCTTTTATAAAAGGGTTCAAGTGCATGCTTGGAAACAAGAAAGTAGGGGTGGCAATTAGGGCATGGCCCGTAGGCTCGCGAAAAAAACGCGGGACAAGCCAGGGTAGTGAGCCTGTAGGCCCGCATTGGCCCGGCCCGCATTGACCCGACCCGCATAAGCCCACAGCCCACGCGGGCTGGCCAGCAGCCCGCAAGCCCACATAAAAAAAACTTGCACTTGTGTATATTAATTACTTTTTTTATGGACTCTTGCATTAACGTTTCAAATTCTTGTATAACTGGAAAAAAAAGTATTATGTACTTTTTAATGTGCTAAAATTTAAAGAATACATTGTGTATGTCATCGTATGAATATGATGAAAATGTTGAATTGTCAATTTATCATCCATTCCCCAAAGTCTTTACTTAATTTTGTGAACTTCTTAAAGTTTCCCAATTTTTAAACATTGAAATTTTTATCATAAAATTTTTTAAAAAAACAATTAAAAATTGAAAAAAATTAAAAAAAAGTGGACCAGCCCGTGGACCCGCCGGTCAAGGAATATGGGGGGCGTGCCAGTGTTTGTAGTCCACATAAAGTGTGCGGGGCGGGGCGGGCCAGCCCACATTTTATGGGAGCCGGGCCTAAACAGACCGGGTCGGCCCGCGTTGCCACCCCTACAAGAAAGCATAATAAACCTTTGTTAGAATAAAAAAAGACGATAAGTGAGACTTTTCTATGAAAGTTTGAAAACATAAAATGAAAACCAATGCACCTTTACATTTAGGATTTTTAGTATTTTATGATTTTTTAGTATTTTAACAATAAAATCACAAAGGACGTAGATTTTGGAAAAGGAATGACATACCATTTTTAGCTTCTTTATAATCCTTTTCATAAAGAAAAAATAAATCAAAGTGAGAGATATTAGAAATATTCAAGTTTGATTCATAGAGATATTTTCCTATAAATCTAGATGACCAATAGGAGGCCTCCGCAGACTACCCTTTTCCATTTTCATTTCAACATGACAATAATTTCTTTAATAACAAATAAGATATGGCTAGTTTAATGATAGAACTCAATAGTTAGTTGTATATTTAGAACATCAATACTAATAGTGGAATTAATAAATGACCTATCCAATGTTATAGCTAGCAGAAGGATTAAGAGCCAAGAATTCCACAAGTTCAAAAACTTCTTATGGTTACCAAATCTTCCTGAATCCGAGGTAAAAGAACAATAACTATTAGCAAAATGCATATCTTCAATTATTTAAAAACTTATTTAAAGTGTTTCAGAGTTAAAAGTATTTCAGTCACTCACCTAAGGGGATTAACTCTAATCTTTTTTCTCCATGTATGGTTGTAGCATTGGTAGTTATATCAGATGCAATAAATCCTGGGGCTACTACATTAACCTATAACGAAATGTTGCGTTTTAAGTAACACTGTCAACCAATAATAAACTTGCCTTTTGACTATTAGGCTCAAAGATTTTATAGTGATGCTTCTACTAGCATATTCCCTAACAACACTTTTTGTGACGCCCATTACCCTGCCTTTACAATACTATAGTTGGCTTGTCCAACATTGCCAACCTAAACTATAACAAATGTAATGTTCACTATCCTTCCCTACAAAAGTAACAGGAAACTATAATATGATATTCCAACATCTAGTATTTACATAGACAATGTTGTTAGCATATAAACATTATAAAACACAAACTGATGAATCAAGAAAAAAGAAGTCAACTCAATGGCCATAGGGTTCTATTATGGTAGCTCTCTCCTTCTTTTTCACCACCATAATCTTTGCTGCTACCTGTACAAAACCAAACCATCGACTCTTGTAATGAAAGAAAAATAAATAGTTATACTTGATTTAACAACAAGAACTTAGAAAAAACCTGTAAGATTCAAAACAATAATGTCCTGCCACTGAGATTTCTTCATTCTCATCAACAACCCATCTTGTGTAATTCCTGAACCCATTATATTTTATGTAAGAAATATGAAATTAAAGTAAATAAATAAGTGGCAGCATAATTTATCAAGTTACTTGTGTTATTCAGTAATACATCAATAGTTCCCCATGCATCAATTGCCTACAATTGCATGTACGAATAATTTCATCAATCTAATGAATAAAAGTTGAGTGCAAAAATCATTCCAATCAAGATAAAACCCAAAATTCAATAAATGGATAAAAATTACAAATTACCCTAATTAAAAAAATACAATAAACAAAATTAAAGTTGAGAACTTACAAGCTGTGAAAGGGGAAAATATTCTGAAGCTCAAAATGTTGATAAAGTCATTTTCCTAGTAATGTGTGAATAATGTTATAAAGAGAGCACATGATGAGAAAAAATTCTAAGAAACAAATACATCCCAAACTCTTGTGACATTTATAAGTTGAATAAAGTAATAATCACTTTTTTCCTCCCAAACTGCAATCAAACATTTCCTACCTTGAAGACATTGAAAAATGCGAGCACTACAACCATTGGTAGACGGGCCTTGTAAGCATTGGCCGACGAGCAATGGCCGATGAGTAGGAGATGAGCAATGGCGAACAAGTAGTAGGAGAAGAACTAACCAAAACACCTAAGTTATGATGAGATCAATCGAGCATTGAGAATGATAACGAAGATGAGGTAACCAGAACACCTAGGTTTGATGACGAGATCGATCGAGCACCTAATTTTGATTACGTGCCTAAGGTTTGTTCAACTCACTTAGGTTTTTAAATTTGGAAAAAGGGTGAGTAGGGATGGCAATGAGTTGGGGACGAGGTTCGCTATCCCATACTTATTTTCGTAGAAAAAATTCATTCTCATCCCCATACCCAAATTCAATCGGTATCAAACTTTTGTCCCATTCCATTTCCACCGAATAACGGGTATAATCTCGTACCCATACCCGTACTGTTTTCTTACTACTTCAATATTAATTTTTATAAAATAATAAAAAATTACGGTAAAGGAAACATAATATTATCAAATATTCAATATTAGGAAGATGATTGTTTCTTCGATATCAAATACTTTGAAATAAATTATAATTGTTTACATTTTATATTAGAATATCAAATAAAATTTCACGAGAACCAAAACATTTATTAAGTTTGCAAACTACATACATTAATGAAACCTAGTTGATAAAATTTAAAAATAATTTTAAAAAAATATAAAAGGAAAATAAATATTCAAATTAAAATATATTTTAAATGTTTTTTTATTTCAATTTTTTAGATTATAATGAATCTCTTTTTTATACACTAATAAAAATTATAATGCATCATTTGATCAAAATGACGCAAAGAACAAATAATAAACATAATAATAAAATTTTGACATAGATCTTGTATATTTTGAACTCCAATATATGTTAGATGGTGATAAAAAATTCATGGCAATTACATTAAATTTTTATATCGTAGTAAATAAAATTTATTTACACAATTATAGTGAAAAACTTACAGTATGATTGATAATGAGTTAGAGAATAAAAAATAATTAGATAAGATATATCGAAATAGTCCTATAAATGATGAAAATAAACAACAAATAAAAATATTAAAAAATTAACAAATGTGTGTCTTAGAAACAATTTGAGAGACTATTGAAAGAAATCACACAAAGGAAAACAAATGTATAATGTATAACAAATATACTCAATGTTAACAAAATATTTCTTCAAATTGAAACGAAAATTAATAATAAGTTAAGAATTTTTTTTTTATATTACCTAGTAAATGAAAGGTTTATGTTATTAAACACTTAAATTGAGAGTATTAAACATTCTCATGTGAAAGAAAAATATACAGTAAATAAAAATATTAAAAAATAATAGAAATATTCAAATGTGAGACATAACTTTTTTTAATTGACATACATCATCTTAACATAATTACGTAAAGGTTATGATAAGATGAAAAATATATTGGAGATGCAAATGAGTTTCATGACAAACCAAATAATTAGAAGAAATAAAAAATGAAAGTATATATATATGGTAATTTAATTAATTGTGAATATTTTAATAATTTAAACGAAGACGAAGATATAACAAGGACGAGTATTGTGGCGGGGATATGTACATCCCCATACCCATACCCATACCCAGTCAACACGGAAATTTTCTGTCAAAACGGGTACACGTTTGGGCAATACCCACGAGGGCGAGTTTATTTGCCATCTCTATAAGTGAGTGTAAAATGTTGGAGTGTAAGGCTGAAAAAAGGAATGAGGGGAGAATAAAATATGAATTATAATTGGTGGAGGTGATAGACCTCTTAAAAATAATTAAAACCTATCACCACTACAAGAAAATATTTCATTAATAACCAATTTGAGTGACTAAAAATTGTTAATTACTATAGTGATCAATTTACAAAGTAAAAAATTATTGGTTATTAAAATAGTCATTATTATGAATAAAACATTATTAGTGAATAATTATAATTTTTTATTTATAATAGTTACTATTTTACTAATAATTTTTTATTTTTTAAATTAGTATCTAAATTGGTTACTATAATGACTAATTTTTTATCACTAAAATTGTTTATTAATGAAAAATTTTTCTAGTAGTGTATGCAATTATTAGCTCTTAAACAACTCATCATAATCATTTCAAATAATGTTAATTTGTGGAGGTTTTTTATAACCTCCACAAAATAACCTCAAAATTTAATAATTTTGTATAGTGAAAATTAACGATTCTAACTGATCGATGCATACTAAATTAATGTTAATTTTAAATCTCCTTAAAGTCGATCAAACAATAGTATTTTAATAAACTCATTATAGTATTGACTAAATCAAAGCTAAGCTTAATAAATATTTTAGATCAAAATTACTTCATTTAGCGGACATAATCTATAATTAGTATTGCACATAAAAAAAAAAACATTATGTCGTGCATAGCATCGCAACGCTACTAGTGTTCTTTTACAACAGACAATGCTACTCTATTAACAACTATGTTGTTTTCAGAGTCACATTCTAGGACACAATCAAAATTATTTTCTAGTTACCGTTGAATATTTTAGCTTTGGCGTCAGTTGTCACTAATATGTTTATAGTGTTTGGTTTTGACTTCAAAAATTGAGAAAATTAATAAATAATACCAATGTATTTGTAAACTATGGTTGACGAAAAACTACAAACAGTGGAAAACGTGCCTCTAATGTTGGTTGAAATGAGTGGATGAAAGAAAAGGTAAGTGATAAAAGAGTTGACGTCACAGGTGATGCAATAAAATAATAAAATAAAAGCTAAATATCGAAAAAAAAATATGTGTATTTAATTATTGGAGGACCGTCCACAATATTTTCTTTCTTCGAAAACGAAGTATAGTGGTGTAAAAAGTCCATGGACTAAGAAGGCTGCAATGCTCAATCAAGTATAATCGCTTGACAACTAATTAAGAAGCTATGGATATACCATACACATGAGAAGAAAACAAATGGAAAAAGTGGTCGGTATGCAACATGTGCTTAAAACATATATTACTATCCTCGTGTTTATCTATATTTTTTTTATCATATTTGTTCTAATTGATAGGAGAGATTCCACAAATTTTGTTAATAATTAATGTTTGTCAAATAACATGGCATATTACTTTTACTCAAATATATTCTTTCCTCTTTAAGTTTAATACCAAATCTTAAAATTTTAAAACTCATTTTTTATTTTGATAAAAGCAAATATGCCTAAAAATTAAGATTAAAACATATTGCATATAGGAATATAAAAAATATATGTATTCAGATGTATTCGTGGATAAAATCCGTAATAGATAGGAAATAAATATTGTTAATGAATACATGCAGGTAACAAGTATGGATATTTTTTATACTTGCATGTTAACGAGGCGGATACGAGTATCATAGTATATGTACTCGTAGATACTCGTACCTGCTATATTCTAATTTAAATTAAAAAAGTTTTTAAAAATAATTAAAATATTAACACATTGATCTGGAATGAGTTATTTTTTGTTAATTGGTTTTAAAAAATCTCCATTTCTTTGTAAACTATCATTCAACACTATTTAAATAAATTATTTGAACTTTGTTTGAAATTTATGAATATGAGGCCCCCTTTTTATTTTCTGCTCCCTTTTAAAGGGCTGCCCTATAATGATGGGCCTAAAGGCCGACCCATAGGATAAAAGCCTTTTACGTTGCCCTAATTCCACACTCTCTTTCACTTTCAGAAACGTAGCCGTCATCTTCCCCCGTGCGCCAAAAATATGCTCTGCTATGGTTAGGTTCCTGCCGTCTTCAAGCTAGTTCGAAGTTGTTTCCTACTCCATGTAAGTACTGTGGCTTGCCCAAACTCGTCTCTATTGTTCATTTCGTACTTTTCCTAGCTAGGGTTCCAAGTGACCCATATCGTGCTTCTGTTCTGCTATCTTTTCAGCTCTTCCGTTTGTTCCTTGAGTTGTTGTGCTCGTGCGTTCGGTATCGAGGGCGTGTCGGGTTGTTTTGCTAGCTTATTTCCAGGTAAGGGAAGCTAGACCCTCTTCATGTGGTATATTTGTTTTTGACTTGTATCATTGTGGTGTGGATTCCTTGAGATTGTGTACTGTTATGGGTGTTTGGACTGGCTGGAAATCTCTGTTGGGTGTGTGTATGCGTTGTGCAGGTGCGAACAGTGGCGGACACTGATAGACTCGCCAAGGCGAGCTTGCCACGCCCAGGCGAGACGTGCAGAGGCTCGCCCAAAGCTTTCTGCGCGAGTGGTCGCCTAGGCGACTAGAATGTGTTTTTGAGCGAGCAGACAACTCGCCCAGGCGAGAGGGGTCTCGCCTAAGCGAGATCTCGCGTCGTTCCTTGTTCTTGTTTTGAGCCCTCGCCTAGGCAGATGGAGGACTCGCCTGAGCGAGACCCCTCAGCCTGAGCAAGGTGTTGAGCGAGACAGCGCTTTGTTTGGATGTGTGTTTATTTCTAGATGATCTATTTTTGTTGGGTATGAATGTTATGATGAGGGACATGTATATAATGGAGTGTGATGTATGCGTAGCATGATTCATGAATTATAAATGATGGGTTTGGTATGAGTATTGACATGTGAACTAAATGAGATTGGTGATGTTAAAGTGGCATGATAATGAGATGAGTTGGACTCTATGTACATGAATGGATTATGATAAGTTGGAATGGGTTGGATCTGGAAATTTAAAGGTAACGACTTTAAAGGTTGATATAATGAGGGTATCTTTGCATATTGAATATTATCTGATTGTATGATTGTATTTTGTCTATGTTAGTGCATAATTCCTTAGGGTCTCTAGGTGAGACTTTAAGGGTCGCGCTTCAGTGGTCGGGACGTAATTCCATGGCCCCTGTTAGTGGGTGTTCATGGTGGTGCCCCATCTGTATAGCTAAGTAAGG
>Ga0209389_1003088_pt1 | contig 13202 bp, 6 predicted proteins | sample CowpearedBW_FD_187526 | JGI IMG/M metagenome (GOLD analysis project Ga0209389, IMG submission 187526) | Root nodule microbial communities of legume samples collected from California, USA - Cow pea red BW (SPAdes) (version 2) | ecosystem: Host-associated > Plants > Roots > Nodule | place: USA... | reverse complement strand
GTCTCTCTTATTACCTTTATTTTATAACAGTTATATATTAGTCTATGAGTATTGACAATGTGATTTCTGTATTGCCTACATTTATTTTGACAGTTTTTTATCTCTCAACTATCATATAATCAGTTTTAACTTTTACATTAATTATCTACCAAGTATCAACAAATTTAGCTCTTATGTAAAAGCAGTGAACTTAAGGAACACGTGGATAAATATTCAATTGGAAACCCCTGTGCCAATTGTTGCTGCCCTGTTTTCCAAATTGGTGGCCTTCTAGATATTATGTTATCAACATCATTATTACAAACAAATAACACATCATATTGTTTCATTTTTTAATTTTAACGTAATTTCAATTTTCAAAACTAATCTTAAACTAATAATTATCTGTTATTAAAATAAGAGAATTTAACCCAGGAAAATGTTTTTTAATTCAAGTTAAAACAAGTATGGCAGCATATAACACTAACAAAAAAATGTCAATTCAAAATATTATTTAAAAGAAGAAAAAAACAAACGCAATTAAATTAAAATAATTATTTTAATTTATTTTTAATGTTTATGAATCAAAACATATCAAATTTTAATTTTTGTATCTAAATTTAAAAGCTAAAAATATATTTAATCTTTTTTACATTTCAAAAATTTAATTTTCTAATATTATACAATATCTTGTATATTTTTTAATTTACTTTGAGATCGAGTTATAATAGTAATTTTAGCTGTCATTTCTTAGTACAATTAAAAAGATATATTTAAAACATGTTAACTCTCATAAAAAAATAATATTAAATAGAAACTTGTTCACGAGTCGGAAATTTACAAAGTGAAAAGTATAAAGATTTCTACATTCCTCTCATAATTTTTTTTCTATACCTTGAATAGTTTACTTTTAGAATTAAACCATACATAAACACAAGATGGATAACCAAACAAACTAAGCAAGACAAAATAATTGAAACAGAATGGTTTGACTTTAAGAAAACTGTTTTATAAGATGATTAATTCAATTCAATTTAACTTTTTGAAATAACTATTTTTTCGCACTTCTCTTTAATGCATCAATAACAAAAGGAAACAGATACATGAAACCCTGTGTTATTCTTTATATCTAGTTTTACAAAATTTAAGAAAAATCTTCCAAGCCGAAAAAATCATCTGCCTTTGTCCTTTTACAAACGCGTTTTTTTCACGGATTAATATAAGATGAACCGAATAAGTTAGTGGGTTAAATATCTCCAACCTATCTTCATTGAAAAGTTGAACTAAATGAACTAGCTCAAAAGATCCAATTTATATACCCACCAATAATAATTTTACTATATAAATAGGTTAATTAATTGTTTTTTTTTCACAAAACTTGTGATTAAAGAATGGATACCTTAGTGAAAAACATGTTTCTAGAATGAAGTTAGGTAGACCTAAGTGATTAGACTTGACCACAGTTCCAAAGTCAATTTGGAAACAATAGTTATATGGAGTTTTGTAGCAACATGCCAAACTTGTGTTTAAAATTGCTGATTTATAGTAATGACTGTGAAAAAGACAAATTTAACACAAGTTATTAAGAAAATTATCACCTAATAACTTTAATTGATAATAAATAGTTGACTATATATACGATATTGAAAATAATATAAATTTATATATCATATACTTTGCACCTGTCGAGAATTAAATTATAGGTAATAATTTAATTTGATTGTTATGTAAGGATGTAGCATTCTGAGCTGTCCACAACCCAAGTTTTATTTTAATATAAATATATTAAAATTGGTTTTATCTAATATAGAGAATTTGAAGGTTTCGTTTTTCTGTAAAATTTCTTTATCTTGATGTAAGGGATTAAGACAATGATATTACGCTGAAAATTATATTTTTTGAGAATGACTGAAAATAGCTGACGAATAGCGCAAGTTGATTTCTTATGAATAATGAACAACTTGTCGAAAATGAAATAATCATTTCAACATCTCCAACACTTTGCCGACTATATCAGCAATGCAGTTTTGTAATTTGTATTATAAATGTACACGATTTTTAAAATAATAGAATTTTTAATTTTAAAAATAATTTGCGCGGTTTTTGTAATTAATGCGATATTTGACTTATTTAAAGTGGATAAACACATAATAAAGTGAAAATACGCTCACCTTGGTTTCAATCAAAACAAATACTAGCTTTATAATGTTGATTAATTTTGGATTCTGACTTTTTCACTTAAAACCTTTGTGACAGGGTAGCGGTAGGGTAGTTTCTTAAAGTGTAATTAAAAGATTTAAAACGTTTAAATGAGTGATAATGATGATAATTAAATAGAGCTAGAATTTGATGCTGGAATAGGTGATAATTAAATACGTTGAGTTTAATTAGTTGAACTAACGAATGTCGTCCACGATAACGCGTATTTGACCAAAAATATGATAAAGCCAGCAACTGACACATTACATGAATAGGTGCAAAGTGTGGTTAGGGAATTGGGAAGTTAAACACGCAATGAAGTGAGATCACAAAGAGTGGGCTTTTACCAGGATATCATTAAGAAACCAAGCAGTGTGAATTATTGTATTCACATTAACAAAGTTACTTTTTTCAACTTTTATCTCTTCTCTTTATCAGACTAATCATGGCTTTGCACACTTACTTTTTGTTACCACTCATTGCTCTCTCTGCTCTCACTTCTTTATCAGCTTTTTCCAAACAAAGAAAAAGTATCTACGAATACCTCTCCTATTGCTGGTCTTAATCACTGTTTCAACTATATTTTGCAGCCTACATATCTCGAATGTTCTATTGTACACGAACAGTTATCAAATACTACTATTTCTAGAATGAATTTGATATATTTTTTTGACAATCATATTTTAACTCATTTTTTTTATTTACTTTTAATTTATCTTTTCAATTATCGTTAGATCATCATATTACATTATTAAAAGAAATCAAAATAAATTATCTAATGATGATCGAAGTAGTATGTTAAAAGTAGGTCAAAAAAATAGGTTAAAATATCATTTTCTTATTTTTTAATCAATTAACCATACAAGTTTAGTTTAATACGAGAAAGTTGAACCTTTTGTTCAGTGAAAATAAGGAAGATCTTTCCCCCTCGTTTAAAAAGTTGGGATTGGAAAAATAAAGTTAAACAAAATACAACATAAATGAGAACCTAATGGTTTAATAATACAAAAGAATTATTGTGTCATCATTTTTACAAACACGTGACATGATTATTACCGCTATAAAATGTGTCTACTTGATATTATATGTTGATATCATCGTTTTTATAAACAAGTGATAATCATGATGTCTCCCAAAGTTTTTAGTAAATTTAAATATTTTTTAGGTATTAAAGTGATACGATTCAATTATGACATTGTTATATTTCAAAGGAAGTATTCATTGAATATTTTGATGAAAATTATGTTCATGAATTCAAAATCTGTTAACACAATTATGGATCCTAATATTAAACTTCTACCAAATCATATATTTTTGGTAGTTAAATTTTTTCAAGTAATTATAAAAAGTAAATTTTTTTATGGGTTAAATATGTTTTTGGTCCCTCAAGTTTCAGCGAAATTTAAAATTAGTCTCTCATCAAAACTTTTGACCAATTTAGTCCTTCATCTTTCGAAATGCATGAATCTAGTCCTTTTAACCAAATTTTGTTAAGTTTATCTGACGTTTCAAGCGCATTTCATGATAGTATTTAAATTATTTACACTGTTTGACACATTTTTGCTTCAATGTTAACTTAAATACTATCATGAAATGTGCTTGAAACGTCAGATAAACTTAACAAAATTTGGACTAAATTCACTCATTTTGAAAGATGAAAGACTAAATTGGTATAAAATTTTGATGAGGAACTAATTCCAAAATTCACTAAAACTTGAGGGACCAAAACATATTTAACCCTTTTTTTATTTGTAAAAGAAGTGATCAGTTACCAAATATTTTCAATAAATCTTACAAAGACCAAAAATTCATTATATTTGTAATAAGCTTGATACATACAATTTATTAGGTACACTAGTTTGAGGATAAGTGTTAGATACATTTTCTTTTATCTTATAATTATCTGTTATTATTTTTTTTTTCTATTATTTATAATTCGAGTTTAACTCGTAATCTCTTTATTATAGATAGAGTGCCTTATGTATATTTCCTACAAGCAAGATTAATTTCGTACATAGTTTTTCACTTATTTATCAGTTTAATACTACAAAAGAATTTTGAAACATACCAACAACTACGAATTAGTGACTACGTTTTATAATTTCTCTTACTATTATTAAGTGACTAAATTTTTGACGTATATTAATTTGTATTTGTAAATTATTTGGACATTAATTTTAATTTTTCCAACATGTTTTCGGATAACACAATAATGTAGATTTGTCCCTTTCTTAATTTAAAGCTTGAGTGCAACATTACTCAACTCCAATGTCAATCTATATCATGTAGCAAGTGTGTTATCCAATATACTCAATTAACGTCCAAACCCTATACCATCTAACACAAATTTTGGCTTCAATAACTTTTACTGTGATCCTGCAATTCGATATGTTTGACCGTTTACTTTTTCACTTAAGATTTATTTTAAAGTTAAAATAAAAAGTAATAAGTTTTTTTTTTTTCTTTTTTCACTTAGAAAAATGACCAAAGGTGAAAGAGCAAGAAGAAGAGATGAGAGACTGGTAAAGTGAGAAGAAGAATCGTGAGAGTGCAAGCAACTATTTTCTCCTCAAGTTCTTAACCTTTTAAAAGGCTTCCTCTTTTCTTTTCTTTTAAATTGGATAAATTTTTTAAAATATGAATTATATTTGATGTTATTATTTGAAGTCTTGAAAGAAAAGAATTAAAAATTGAACTAGCATCACCAATATTTCCTATTTAATGTAAAGAAATGTATTTATTTATAATTTTAACGAGCATGATTCTCAATAAAAAGGGAAGGAAATAGGTCCAATAATCCGATGGATATGTAAGACTTAGCCTATATGATAAAGTCAAATATTTTTTAAAAGAAAAAACAAGATTTCTTTTTTACATGCCAATACATTTAAATAAATATAAATAAATTTTAGTGTAATTATTATTTGTATAATATATTAAAATCATAATTTTCTTTATATTTTTAAATACTAGACATGCTACTTTACATAAAAAGCCAAGCCTATAAGTCCAATAAATAATTATGGTGTTAGTTATAAAATCGGTTTTTAAAAGTTTACAAAAATATAGATTTGTACACCTTATAATAAAATAGATTTGTAAATACGATGACCAGAAGTAGATTTATGTTATAGTTATATAAATATTTTAATTAAAAATTAGATAAACGTATGTTTAATAGTTTTATAGTTGAATTTGGTGGCATTTGAAATGAAGAATGATGTGTTAACATCACATTACATTACGTGGTTGTGGGAAAATGAATGATGTTAAAATGTTTATGGAGAACCTCTCATTGACACCCCACGTGGGGACTGTGTATCCAACACCAACAGATTCATTTTCCTTTCCAACCATTCAAAACGATTATAGGCCTACGATTGAGATTTTGCTTGCTTTCAGTTTTCATTTTCTGTTCACTTCATAAAAAACAAATTCGTAAACAGTCCCACACATTTTCGACCATTGTGCCATAACAAGGATTTTCTAAATATTAGTTTTAAGAAATTGAGTTATTAGAAGTGGTTGGCAATAAATTGGTAAAACCACGGTCGTGGACTTTTACACTGTTAGTGAGTTAGCAAATATCTGTTACCATTGTGTAGAAAAAATTGCATGATTATTTAAAAGTTTAAAATTTCTTTTTTTTTTTTCCTGAATTTGCGTCAAGGTTTTAAATTATGCTGTATTCAAATAAGTTTCAATTTTTATTATTTTTGTTCATTTAATTTTTTTTGTTTGTACTGTTTAAATCATTAACGATAATGAATAGTGACGATCATATATTACTTTGTAATTTTTTTGGTTTTTTATTTTTTAATTGTTTTAATTTTTAAATGTCCATTTGTCAACCCAACAACAATATCAACGTGCCAATTAATGTTTTATATTCAATTTAGTTTTCATATTCTTTATTTTTGTTAAATTTAGTCCTTTTTTTATTAAATGAAACAATTTTGTTCTTTTTCAAATTGAGACTAAATTCACTTTTTTATATTAAAATTCATATTTTTATTAAATAATTTTTTTCAGGGTTAAAAGTAGTTTATAATTATAAAAAAAATATTTAAGCATAAAGATTAATTTAAAATTTTTAGATTAATGATGTTGGTTTTGATCCTTAACATTTTTGTTTTAATTTTAAATTAATTTTAACCTTAAAGCAAAAATGTAAATTTTAACAAAAGCATCGTAATAATTTTTATATAAAATTAAATTTGGTCTCAAAAGTTTGAGAAGGAAAAAATTATTCAATTTCAAATAAAATTGGACCTAAATTAAACAAAAATAATAAATATAGAAAATAAATTAAATATAAATATTGACTTTAATACACTACGATGTTGGATTGATATGTAGATTTTTTTTTCTCAAAAATAAATAAAAAATTAAAAGAAATATAATAAAAAATAAAAATAAAAACTATAAAGTAACACATGACAATCACTGTTTATTATCATCAATAATTTAAATATTATTAGTAAAAGATAACTAAATTAAATAAAATTGACAAGAATTAAAACATTTGTAAACGTAAAAATAGTTACGACTTATTTAATAAAATTTAACGAAGATAAAAAAAAATATTTTAACCTATTTAAAACAATTATTTCCGTACAAAACGTGTGTGGTATGGGAGCGTACCAAGTACAACTCGCGTATAAAACAAATCCCTCCCGTGTTGTCCTTTGCATTTCTTTATCTCATACATTTGATCTATTTCCACTTACAACTAAAATAAGACAATATAACTTTCATTTTTCAAATTTCAAATTTCAAATTTCTAAGCTGTTTCTCAACTTAGTCTAATCATCACTACACTCAACTAACAGCGTCAGGCACACTATTACGACGCATCAAGTACCTTCCTTTTATCCAGATTAATCCACAAAAAGATGAAATATAATCATTATTATTTTAGTTCTTTAAATTTTTAAAGTTTCAAGACAGCATGTTACAGCAACTTCATATATATATTTACCCTATTTTGTTCTGCATTCTTGTCTTTCTCCTTAATTTTTGTTTCGTGATCTCCTGCAGTTGTCCCCACGAAAGCGTTTATTTTAGAAAAAATATGAAAATGAACACAAATTCTTCTTTTATCATAAAAGAATCCTGAATCAAGTTGTTAACTTTTTCTGTAGCCCATAAAGAGATACAGCTATATGATCCCTTCATCAGCAATTTGGTGCATGTAGAAGAATAAGAAAAAGTCCAAAGCGACAGATACACGAATGATGCATGCAGAGAAGAACAGAATCTACAACCCCATAAGGAACAGTTGCATATGGGCCTGGTTCCTCAGAAAGAAATAAAACAAATACAGATTTTATTCCTCTTCAATTGTACGAATCTCATGCCAAAGATAATGGCAGCAAAAATTGTGACAATTCATTGGAGATTTTTGCGAATTCAACGTAGTAAGGTCTAATATTATATTAATGTACTGAAGGTGTAAGGTGCTTACAGTGATGGTAGAAAAATGGGAACACAAACTTTTGGAATGTTCGTTCAGAATGTAGATAAAAATGTAAATGATAATGTTATGAGCATTGGCTGGCAAAAGGATTACAGTAGGTAAATTAAGCAGAGTTAATCTCTTATTTTACAAAGTGAGTGCCGAGTGTAGTTTTAACATAATTAACACTTTTAACAAACTCTTAAATATTCCTTAAAGACAAATGTATCACGAAGGTTTGTCTTTAGTTAATATAGAATTTTCAACACACTCCTCACGTTAATATTAATGGATGATCCGATAATAATAAACTTTTCGATATAAACCAAATAAATATCAAATCTTATTAAGATAGATTTTAACTCTGACTCTAATATCTAGTTAAAAAATAAATTCTAAATCTAATTCAACTTCACAAAATTTATTCGAAAAGCTAAGGTACACATATAGGTATATATAATGAAGAGTAGGCCGTTGAAGGGCCTGGTGTGGTCCCAATCTGAACTTTAATTATAATGTGTTTTGAAATGGTGTCACAGGTCCCCCACCCCTTTGCTGAAACGTCATAGTTAGAGTTCTACCACTACTGGACCAAAACAAAATTACCAATCAACCATGCACAAGCACAATGGAAAAAGCCCACCACTTTTCCCACCAAAATTGGGGTGGTCCAAACTCACCCTATCTTAAATTGGGCTTTCTATAAACTACTTTCACTTTCTCAGTTTTGTCTGCATAATCGCAACTGTTTCCTCTCTTTTTCTGTGAGCTAAAATGATTTTTGTGAGAAAATGTGTTTGCTATAATTTTTATCTCTTTACATCTTCACGAGGAAACACTACTCACTGATCAAAAGGGAAGTTTAAGAGGGTGAATCGCAAACAAATAATTGAGTTATAAATGTATAGTGTTTAAGCGTTTTTAGATGATGACTCTCCGCTCTACTACTTTGAGAAAAGAAATAACTTTATATACATATTTAGAAAGTCAATGAATGAGTACGAGGTTTACAATGTGGTAAGTGAATAATTCCTTCCTTAATCATTAGATAGTATGCTTAGAGTAGAATGTCAATATGAAGTGGTCTACAGAACTTCCTTCATAAGGAACTTTTGTCGTTCTGCATAAATGCGCAGTACAGACACATTTTTAACACCAGAAAAAATGAGCTGAAAATTCTCAGCTGAGTAGGTCAATGATAATTTTTCCGTAAAAAAATACATGAGTGGAAGAAAGCTGAAAGAAAGGTAAGGGGTGCAGCTATGGAAAAAATGGACTACTTGAGTGTAGATCAGGTTCAGAAAATGCAAGAGATTGATATAAAGGATGAGATTCTTTATAATTATTTCTTCTTTGAAATTTTGGTCTAATTTAATTATATATTTTATTTGATGTTTTAAACGCGTTTCATGATAATATTCAAGTTATTTATGGTGTTTAACACATTTTTACTTCAATGTTATCGTAAAACACATTTAAAACGTCAAATAAACTTAACAAAATGTGGTTAAAATAATTAAATTCACATATTTTTAAAGTTTGAGGATTAAATCTATTCAAAATTTGAAAAAACAATAATTTCAATTTTAACCGAAAATTAAAGAACAAAAAAATATATTTAACCCTTAAATTTAAATCTTACTATTTCAATATGGTATAAAAGTTATTTAAAATTCATTTTAATTTAGATTTGAATCTTTTCTGTCACTCGATTCTTATATCTCGACATGAATGTACTGTAAGGAAATATTTTAAAGATTTTACATCAATTAAAAATAAAATCACTTTATAATTTATTAGTGAAACACATGTTATTTTATTAAATTGGTTTAATGAAATTAAATTAAATTTAAATTTCACTACCATAAACAGAGAAAGGATCGGGACTATATAATCTTTCTTTCAATTGGGGTAGAGGTTTAAATAGCATTTAGGGGGCGCCAATAAGAAACAATGTTGATGTTGACAATAAAAGGAAGTCAATATTTTGTTTCACTAAATGGACCATTACGAATAATACCCGACAATTACTGCCATAATGGGCTACGAACCTGGGCTTCTCTAATTTCTTATTACCCATAAAGTGTTTTTTGACTTTCCCATTAAGGATGTATTTTTTAACCGAATATTTTTATGGAAATATGGAACAAGGAAAAGAAACTGTTTCTTTAATTTTGAGTCGCGCTTTTAAGATGCAATTGTAGCAAAAGAATAACAAAGTCAGAAAAACAGAATTGTATGCAGTATCACATATGATGTTAGTGATTGAAATGGAAAATGTAATTACCAGAATAGCAGTAGATTGGGACATGAGAGGCAAGAAAATGTTATTATACACGCGAAGCATTGGTTTGACCTCTAGAAACATTTCGCACACAATATTTCCAGCAATAAATTTTCTTTTGAATAATTTGTTAGGTTCGAATAAATCTTCAACCATTAAAATCGTCCCTTGGTCCTTTTTTCTAAGAGAAAGATCCGACTTTGAATATTTGATAACAGATCATCATGTTAATCTCCCAAGCAACACGCCACTAAGGGAAAAAAAAAAAAAAAGGACGAAGAAAAAGTTGATGCGGTGCCGAATTCTATGCACCATATTCAAAATGCAACTATTCCCCATCCGTCCATGCTTACATGTTCATGGTTTCACAAACTTCCCTTAATTGTTAGTGAGATAAATTGTGATTTACCCATGGTTTCAAAATCGTATATGCGATTCAAATAATGAAATTGCTAATTCAAAGTTTCATTCTTTATCCTCTCCTTTAACTAATAATAGCAATTGACTTTATATTTTTGTTTCATCAACAAAGTGTGAATATATAAACATGACATAAGGGGTGTTTGTCCATACACATGTGAAGAGACAACCTTCCCTACCCTATTTTCCTGTTAGGCATGCATTTAAATATGTTATAACCAAAGAAATGCTGCACAATATGAACCTATCTGTAGTAGCCCAATATAAATATATCTTGTTTCAACATATTGAAATTTTCATATAATAAAAAAAGAAGAAGAGATTTTGAGATTTCTCTAAAAAAAAAAACAAGATGAAGGATATCAATCCCAGTCAATAAAAGGTATTCAATTTCTTAATTATTATATACCTCGACCAGCATGCACTTTAGTTTATTTAATTACTTTATCTTTCTTGAATATTTCTTCTTAAAAACACACGAGTTTGAAGACTGTAACAATGTCCATTCAGTTTTCCTTTTTAATCTCACCCTGAAAAGATGTCTGTAAACATTCATCCAATTGGAACAGGTTTGTTATAACATAGCAACAAAAAATATATAACACAATCTCCTCCCACTTTGCTCGTGTTGTGTTTTCTACAACCAAAAACCAGATAAAGAAGGAAGTGTAAGGTGTAGAAATATATAACATGGTTGAAAAGTTGAGGCTTGCGTTATCTGTGTTGGTCTCTCTTCTTCTCACATCCTCAGTACAGTCACAGACATGCATGAACCACACCTTCACCGACAACAAGGTCTTCACCTCATGCCGCGACCTTCCCCACTTAACCTCGTACCTCCACTGGACCTACGAGCAGGCCACAGCCAAGTTGGACATGGCATTCAGACACGCTGGAATCAACGCTTCGGACAGGTGGGTTGCATGGGCCATCAATCCCAACAACAACCTCAATTCAGCTATGGTTGGAGCACAGGCTCTGGTGGCTATCTCAGAATCCGGTGGTGCCCCAAGAGCATACACTTCTTCCATCCAAGGTTACTCAACCCAGTTGGCAGAGGGAAACATTTCTTATGCCATCTCTGGTTTGAGAGCTACCCGTGAGAATAGTGAGATCACCATCTATGCCACCCTCACTCTTCCAAACGGTACCACCAATTTGGTCCACCTTTGGCAAGATGGTCCTCTGTCTGCTTCTACTCCTGCACAGCATCAACTTGCTACTTCTAACCTCCAAGCCAAGGAAACCTTCGATCTTCTCTAGTTCAATGCAGCCAGGATCAAGTGTGCTTAGAACAAGAACAATAAATTAATGTAAGTAACTGCCTTTCGCAATCTTTTTTGTGTGCTTCTTGTTAACTGGTTTCCTTTATGTGCATGTGCGTGTGTTGAGGATTTGCATGCCTTAATTCTATCTATTTGTTTCATGTGTTCAATGCCAAATACGTAAAGTTTTGTCCTTTGGTTTCACTGTTCTGCAAGTCTTCAGCATGCATACAGAGAATTTAAAGTCAAAATTTCATTGATTCTCACACAAACTTTAGGAAAAAAAAAGATTTTTTAATAAATCACATGTGTATACATCTGTATATTTGATTGCATGTATTCTTCACTTTAAAACTTCGTTATCTTTTGTCCTAAAAACCATCTCAACGTGTATATATAAATAACTTTTAGTTTCGACTTTTAAGAGATGAGAGTTTTGGAATTATATAAAGAATAGTACAGTTCTATATAACCTGACTCAAATTGTTATATGTTTCTTTTGCAGGCAAATAAAGAGATACACCAATACATTTTGTTCCTTTCCTTCTGCGGAAGAACACGATGATACATCCCTCGTGCAGCAAAGAATCTATAACCCATGAGGAACTGGATGTTTTTAATTTTTTTCTTTTGTATGATTCAATATAATAGTTACATTTATAAGCATAAATAAATAACACTTGATGTATATGTATTCATAGATATATTGTATATATTATTGCTATGTTTAAATGTGATATTAATTCACGAATAAACGAGATTTTTTTTTTGTTAACAAACAAATATAATTTGTTAGTGCAAAAGTCGAAGTAATAATTTTATTTAATAAAAAGGAGTAGGATGCCTTGCCAAACCATTACAAAATTCGGAAGAGAAACTAATACATGATGACTAAATGTGTTGAATTGATCACCCAAGGTAAATTGAGCTTATTTAAATATTTGAACCCATATTTAAGTTTTCTTAGATGTGTTTTGAGTTAAATAAATAAACTTAACCAAGTATTTGATAAACTGAACTTGAAAAATTAACAAATGATTTATTTTTTTCTTACGCTCTTATTTTTTTATTAAAACAATACTAACAAATGTTCTTTATAAGAAAAAAATAAACTAAGGAAATATAGATAAAAAATATTTAATAATATGTTACTACAGAGAAGTTAAAAGGGCAGTAGTATTTGTCTTTTTAAATGTAACTATTATTATATAGTATTCAATTGAGTGGGAATGGAATATACAGTGTTTAATGTCAAAGTCATGAAATTGCTTTTATTATACCCATGCGTATTCACTAATCAATACAGGACAGAAAATTGGTGACGATTGAAAGGGAGAACACATTAAGAGGGACATGAGAATTGTCTTGTTATAAGGGTGAGAGAAGAGAAGTCGTAGTGTCAAAAACCATAAAAGACACTTCTAGAATTGTTGGAGTTAAAAGCACTTGGTCAGGATCATAAACTTCAAACATTGAGTTAAAACTGGATTGATTGAGATGTTACACGAACCTTGTCCAATCCACCAAAGATCTTGTGAAACTTTCAGCTCACCTACCATTACACACACATAATTCCTTGTTAACTATTACTTTAACG
>Ga0209389_1003087_pt1 | contig 13203 bp, 5 predicted proteins | sample CowpearedBW_FD_187526 | JGI IMG/M metagenome (GOLD analysis project Ga0209389, IMG submission 187526) | Root nodule microbial communities of legume samples collected from California, USA - Cow pea red BW (SPAdes) (version 2) | ecosystem: Host-associated > Plants > Roots > Nodule | place: USA... | reverse complement strand
TGAGACACTAATCCTTCATTTTCCTTTTGTATCTCCTTCAAATTTCATTGAATTGTCAAAGTCTATGTTGTTATATCAGTTTACTGGTTGATACTTAGCTCTGTTATGACTAATAGTTGTTAGGGGAATTACCGGTCTATATTGTTGAACAAAATACATATCACTTGAAGACAGATTGGTCTCCTATATCTGTGACCATAGCAAACTTCAACATGATTCTATAGGCTCTTATCTGTATATAAATTCACCAAAAAGGAATCATTCTTCTTAGGTGGTGAGTTTCGGATAACATAAAAGCAATGACGAGAGGAAACAAAATCCTTATGTTGTTCCAAAACACGTTGCTCCCCGCAGTAACATGCGTCTATATAATTATCTCTATTATGTTTCAAACAATGAACAAAATGCTTAGTTGAATTGAGAACACCCCACTGTAGTAAAAGTAATAAACTAGGCGTATTCTTTTGAATGATTAGAGCAAACTTTAACTGCTTAGTTTTACTATTAATGCTTGCTACAGCATTTTTGTTTTCATCATCATGGTTTGAATATGTGTTTGCCAGTACGGTACTACTCCTTCGTGTTCATATTTTAAAGCTTACATTTGTAAGGTCTTATTCTATGTTCTCATTCTTATATTCAATGTTACTTCAATGACAGAGATTTTAAGGGTTTCTGGAAAGAATGGACTGATGCAGAACCAAGGGTTCAGTGACTATGATAGAGTGCAGTTTGGAAGCCCCAAACCCAACCTTATGCCTTCTTTAGACATACAACCAAATTTTACAGGTTGGAACAGCATGTCACATGAAGTAAGTATTTGAATTTTCTGTTTTGTTCTTCTGTTTTATAGATCATCCTCCGGTACTCTTTCATGTTTAGTTCCTATTTTTTCTTATTTCATTGTTAACCTTGTTGAATTGTAAAGAAAATATATCTCTAAGCCTATCACAACTTCAGGTACTTAGATTCTTTTATCTGTTTGTCGATGATGTATAGGTGACAATAGTTACAAATACTATACCAAAATATTGATTTGTTTTCACCCTTTCTTTAAGACTTTAAAGCTTTTGGATTCTTTTGTTCATGACAAGGTATTTAATCCTTTATAACCAAGTGGTCTTACTGCCGCATTCTTTTAGTAAAATGTTTAATTTCAGTACAAGGAAGGTGAACCTATGCACTATCTATGATCTCTCTTGTGTAAGGTTGCATGTGAGTTCATTTAACAGCTGAAACTTTTGTAATTGTTAATTTACGACATGAATTTTGTCAATATTTATGAAATTTGCGTTGGTTCCTTAATCCGTATCAGTTGAAACAGAGCAGCTACAATTTGATTTCTTTCCATCGTGTATCACGATCCCTCTTCCATTTTATCTATCCTTTCTTCTTTTTTCTCTCTTTAGCCTCTGGTCATTTCAATTTCTAAGAGGTTATGTTCAATCTTACATCAGGGTTTAGCTGGAGTTCAGGGACTAAACGTGGATTGGCAAGCAGCATCAGGTGTACCAAGCGCTAACATTGTGAAGAGGATATTGCGCCTGGATATTGCTAATGATAACTATCCAAATGTAAGAAGAAGTGTAGAACGTTTTAATGCATTTTCCTGCAACCTTATGCAGGTTCATACCATGTTCTATTAGTTTTGTGGTGTTCTACTCAGAATTGAGTCACTAAGCTTAGTTAAATTTCAGTTCAATATTGTGGGACGGCTTCTTGGTCCTAGGGGCAATTCACTGAAGCGAGTGGAGGCTACCACAGGTTGCCGAGTATATATCAGAGGGAAAGGTTCAATAAAAGAACTAGATAAGGTGTCATCTCTTTTAAAGTTTTTCTAGTTGTTTCCATCACAGTTGCTTTTCCTTTCAACTTGTTGATAGTTTCTTTTGGTGTGATTTTCTCACTACTCACATTGTTTTAATTGTAACTGTTCTACCTTTTTATAATATAAAGGAAGAGTTGCTAAGGGGAAGGCCAGGCTATGAGCACTTAAATGAGCCTCTGCACATTTTGATTGAGGCTGAATTACCTGTAAATATTGTTGATATAAGGCTGAGGCAAGCACAGGAGATCATAGAAGAGCTACTTAAACCCATGGTATCTCTTCATTGTTTAGCTTTGATGCTGAACTCAGAATTTTACTTACCAATTAGATATTCCGTCTCTACTTTTCTCCCTAGACATTTATTTTATGCAAGGAGTTATCAATTATACTAGATTGTTATCATTTATTGCACTAGCAACTATTGCTCAGATTTAAATATAAGAAAAGAAGTTTCAGGTTATCTAAAAAAACTTTATTTCCTTCCGCAAAGTTCTGTTGTTTAGTTACTATTATGATCTGCACATCACTTAATGTAGTCAATCCACTAGAAGTGTTTATATGCTAATAAATTAGCTGTACCATACAGAGAGAAACATGTAGAAAAGTGGGTTTTCGTTGCAGCAAAAATGTTCCATGAGTCAAGCTGAAGATCACTTACCAAAGTGTGATTAAGTGTAAATTGCTGTGTTGTATAGAAATACTTCTTATTCTCCTCCATTTGATGTGCAGGATGAGTCACAGGACCTGTACAAAAGGCAACAACTGAGAGAACTTGCTATGCTGAATTCCAATTTTAGAGAAGAGAGTCCTCAACTCAGTGGCAGTCCCTCCACATTCACCTCCAATGAAATGAAACGGGCCAAAACAGACCAATAGTGTGTCTACATTTCCAAAATGTGTCATTTGATGTCAGCTCCTGCATGTAAATTCTGTGAAGCAGCAACCAGAAAACTTCACAAAAAGATTGAAACAAAACCAGGGTACATATTAAGTCACAATCAATTGCATCAATAGACTTGTAAAACTAGGAAAACTTCATTATTATGTATTTTGACCGATTGATTAGTATGTGTATATCTGCAATGTCTATAAACACAACTCTGTTGGGAGTTATAAACTGATCATTATCATTACTATTATTGTTGGTTCATGATTGCATGGAAAGAAGAGTTGCTACAAGAGTATGTATTCTTCTGAGCATAATAACAGTGTTTTGTTAAGGATAATGCGTAGTGTTGGTGGGGTCTCTGAGGTTAATGCAGTAGATGTGGACTGTGTTGTCTGTAGCAATACTGAGCCAAACTAATCCTGTTTTGGCTTGACTTATTAACGCATGTCTTTTTAAAGTGGAACTATTCTAGATTTCTACAAGTCCATCGTGGGGCCTTCATATCTCTACCCACCACCACATTCTTCATCCTTATGCCAGACCACATCTTCTCAAAAAAGTAATGATAGAAATATTCGTGTTTTAAACTACAATATTATCATATATTTGTTTTGTTTAGTCAATATAAATACAGATTTTAATCCTTTTAAATTTCTATTTTGGTTTTATTTTAAATTATGTAAATTAACAGGCACACGTAATAAAAATATCAACGAATTAATGGCAGTTCACTTTATCATTTTATTCAAAATCTTCTTTAAAAGATAGAGCTTAATACCATTCCCACCATTGATAGTAATTTCTTTATCCAATCATTATAAAATGAGCTTACGGTCTGCTTTATAACTAAATAACATCAATAATTAAGGTGAGTTGATGTATCATCATTATTTTAGTATACTTTTCGTTGTCCCTGACTATGACAGCATTCTCTATTGAATTTATTCTGTTTTAGTTGTTTCATACACGAAACTGTGATTTTGAAAATAAGAACAATAATTGAATGGAATACCTTCTGTTATAAGTTACTAGTGCGATACTCGAGTAAACCGCATCGGTTAAGTAAATATTTTCGTTTTCTTCTTTCTAAAAGTAATCAAATGATAAAATGTATATTAAATTTAAATATTGAGTTGATAATATTATTATTGAATTTTTTAATAGTAATTTTTTTTACAAAAGCTAGAACAATAAAAGTAAATTACCTCTAAGGAAAACATTACTTTTCTATAATTTGAAACAAGCATTCTAATAATAATCTTTCTGAATTAAAATGAAGCTAAATTACAATAATTAATTTGGAATCGTTCACTATTTATACTACTTTAATACCACATACAAAAATGATAATTTGTTGAAAAATCAATCAAAAGGAACTTGTTTAATTCAACATTTGTACTATTACACAAAGATGATTTTCTGTGTGTGTATATTCTGTTTCTAATTTTATCTTTTAACTATTTTTTAGATTAAAATAATTATTTTACTAGTTTTATTTTTTAAGTGATTTATTTTAAATTTGATTTTTTTTTCTAACATTTAGATTTATTTTACTAGTTTTATCTTTTATCTTTTAACATTTACATACTATCCCAAGATTCCATACAAGAAGAACTTAGATGAACTTTTACAATTTAAAGCACTTATGATGGACAAGGAGCAAGAGATTGAAAGATCAAAACTATTCAAGGCTCCTGATGCTACAAACAATATGAGATTCAAAGAATATAAAGATCATGACTTGAAAAATATGAAGATCATGGCTTCAAGTACATTTGAAGGATAATTTTTAAGAAAATTAGTTTATGTTCTTAGATTTTGGGTTTCCTCTTAGAAACTAGTTATGTTCTATGTTTTTGGGCTTTGAGCTTTCTTTTATAAATTAGTTTATGTTTTTATGTTTTGGGCTTGAGCTGTCTTGTAAATGGTCATGTTTTCTTAAACTTATGTGTCTACATATAGAGGTACCAAAAACAATCTAAACACCTTCAGTCATATATTGAATTTGTTTTATTAAAGAGAGATTCTCTTTGTTCTTGGCTTAAGCCTCCTGTTATTCTTCTTTAATTTATCCGTGTTGTGTCTTCTGAGAATTCAAATTCAGGAACGATCATTTGGATAGGATTGTATCAATTTAATTATCTTTTTAAATTAAAATAACTATCATGATTAAAAAAACTAACCAATAATAAAATAAAAAAATCAAATTAATTTTTATAATTATAATATAACTTTATTATTTTTTCTTGTAAAAAAAATCAACTGTGCATGTATTTCACTAATCAATTAATAAACCAAATGAAAAGCCTAAATATTTATCATCCTCGCAGAATATTTTAATTAATGTTTTTTTATAAATAACCTATAAACAATTAAACTAAATTAAGTTAAATTAAATTAGAAATGAGGAAAGAAATGTATGACACTTGTTCCGCCATTTTCTAGATGTGTGGAGAGTTTGAGGCGGAAAATAGTGGTACGCAGTCTTATTGGACTGGACTGGTAAAGAGAAGATCCAATCCAATTACAAACCCAACACGAGAGTGAACTCAATCTAAAAATTAGGTTCATATTTCGTTTCTTTCATTTCGTTTCAGATTCACATTCATTGATCTGTGTAGCGTGGTTGTGCGGTAGTTGAGAAGATGGGGAAACAGATTGTGCCGGTGAAATCAGTGATCTACGCTCTCTCCCCTTTCCAGCAGAAGATAATGACGGGTCTCTGGAAGGACTTGCCCACCAAGATTCATCACAAGGTCTCCGAGAATTGGATCAACGCCACTCTCTTGCTCGGTCCCCTCGTCGGCACCTACGCGTAACTCCCTCACTCTCTCTCTGTTAGGGTTTCCCTTTTTTTTTTCGCCATGATGATGTATTATATGTTTATCGTTGTGAATTCAATCGAGTGATGATGAACGGTTAAACTTGTTGGTTTTGGACCGGAATTACCCGGTCCCCTTGTCGGCACCCGCAGTAATTCTCTCTACCTCTCTATCTGTGTTAGGGTTTCCTTCTTTCTATGTTTTACACCATGGCTATGTATTACTTGTTCATCGTTGTGAATTCGGTCGAATGACGATGAACAGTCAAACGTTGGTTTGGACCGGAATGGGTCTGGAACCTTGCTGGATGAAGGCGATGTGTTATTATTTGTCAGGGAGAAAGGAACGAATCTGTTTCGACAAACACTGAATTTGTTGGTGATGTACTTAGGGTTGGTGGTATTGAAATCGGGAGGACAGGAATAGTATAAGCACATAACCTAAAGATTTTGTGACTAAAATTTAATTAACCTCAATTTATAATCTAATCATGGTTATAATAGTATCAGTCATGAATATAAGACAAGTAAAACTAAAAGTCACGGCCAACACATCCACTAAACACGCAATCAAGACTTTGTGGTGCTTTCTGAGGGTTAAAGATTGTCAATGTCTAGTACTCCTTGGCCTTGGTCCGTACATGTTAGTTGATAACATTCAGCCACCCACCCACAATTCAGTGGCTTGGATGCAGGGCAGAGAGCCTTGAGGAAGCCCTATTCACCACCAGCAACTTAGTCTGATTGTTTCTGCTTTGGAAACTCCATTTGGGCAAACATGGTTTAACGAGTTAGTGATGGGTGGGTAGGGTACCTTATCTATTGGATAAAGATATGCTTCATACCAGTGTCCATATTCGTGTAGGTATATATTATGCAGCTATCCGCATATTTTTTTTAATAAACAAAGTTCAAATAACCCATTTAAATAGGATTTAAATAGGGTTGAATGACAACTGACAAAAAAATGGAGACTTTTTAAAATCAATTGAAAAAAAAAACCATTCAAAACTTATGTATTAATATTCCAATCATGATTTTTTTTTTAATTTGAATTAGAGTATAGTAAGTGCGGGTATGTATAGGTACAACGGGTACATATACTATGATACTCTTATCTATCCGGTTAACATGCGAGTATTAGAAAATCCATATCTGTTATTCGGGTATTCATTTACTGTTTTCTACCCATTCTGGGTGTTATTCACAGATGTCCACGAGTACGGATTTTTTTGACATTCCTATTAGAATTAAAAGAGACAATTATTAACTTGAGCAGAACAAATACTCTTGCCTGGATAACCAGCTAAGTCCCCGACAGGACTCCGTGACAAATGTGGTATGGGAGTAGAGATAGCCCGAAGACTAGGCACCCTTGAAAGGGAGGGGGCATAAAACTCATTCTGGTCCTTAATAGAAGATATCATTCAGAAGATATTGATGGTCCTCTATATAAGCTATCTTATGATTTCTAGTAGGAATGTAATATATTTTTTTCTCTATTTTTCCCATATTTATCAATTGGTGCATAGTGCTTTCAAACTGAAATTTACTCACATCACTCACAATAGGTCAATAACCAGCCAACTTATTTTTATTGGTTGCTCAGTCCTGCCTCTTAAATGGCAGGGTGTGTAGATTTAAACCCCCTGTTTCAGTGATTAGATAAGCTTGCTTGGCGTTGGTATAGTTTAAATCTGAGTCTTTGGGGAATAATTGAATTGAAGCTCCCGCACGGAAGTGCAATATTATGTGATCTTTTGAGGAAGATTGTAATCTTAACAACGTTGGTGCTATATGTTACTATTAGCAATGCAGTTATGCAAAATATTTTGAACATCACCTCCCATGAAAAGAAACTAAGAAAAAAAGGGTTTGGGTGGAATGAATAGGTTCATTCCAATTCATCCTATTTTAAAATTAATGTATGTCTTTTTATTCCATTTCATTATATTCCCTTCCCTCATCTGATGTTACCCTCGGCAACCATTCTGCAATATCTTCCGATTAAAAGTTATGAGTAAACAAAATTTAGCTTCATTTTTTATTTGGTATTGGGCTTAAAATAGCCAGTAATTCTATGAAGAGGTGGATTTGAAGATGAGAAAATTAATGGTGTATTAGTTTGTCTATAATATGGAAAATTACGCTAATCATATGTAAAATTTCGTGAAATACACTTTCTGCTTAGGTTAACTTCTCTAATAATAAGTGTTTAGTGTAATGTTTTTAAAACAATTGCGGAAAGTTAGTGTAATGTAATCGTGGTGACAGATAATGTTTTTAAACAATTAAGGGATGGTAATGTATTGCTAGAATAAGCAAACAATGTATGTGTGTAATTTGACAAAATTCAAAGAGTAGTTAGTATCATTTACTCTATAATATATCCTGTCATGAATCTCTAAGTGCATCTCATGGTGACAAGTTCAACCTCTTGATTCACCTTCCATTAGCTGAGTAGATTTGATTGACCATCCATCTCTCTGATGCTGGTTAAGTTGTATGTCTAATATGGTTTTGGATGGATGCAGGTATGTTCAGAACTACCTGGAAAAGGAGAAGCTTCATCACAGGTACTGAGCTCTTGCAAGAGCTGATTGGATAATCTTCAAGTTTGTTGCCTTGCACTTGTTTACGCACCTAATAATGTGACACAAACTTGCTCTTACCCCTGTTTTGAGATGTCTCGAGTTTTGAGCCTAACTTTCACAGTGTTTATTGATGTTCTATTTCATTTTCCTATTCTATACTACTTTATATTTTAGAAGACAATTTACGTGTTTTGTCAATAATGGCAGAATTAGTTTGTGTTGTATTTTTTTTTTAAATTCAAACAAGCATTCTTATGCTTTCTAAATTTTTATACTTATTATGAGCTGCTTGTCTGCATGAGCCTTTTTAACTTTATGGTAGAAAATGGTCATAAAATCAATGATTAAAATTAGTTTTCTAATTGCATGCATCATGAATATGTGATAGCTGGTAAATCTAGCTCATTACGGGTCAATATTTAAATGAGTAGAAGATAAAATTATTATTTGATCGATATCTTATTTAAAATCAGAAAATATTTAGTAGTTTTAAGAAGAATCAAATCCCATATAATGCAGATTAGCGTTATGTTTTATAATCGGTGGCAATTACAATTCATTTAATGATTTTTCTAACCTCCAATTTGTTCAGTGGGTCTATTTTAAACGATGCAAATATAAATTGGACACTTGTTATCATTTCATTTTGGCGGGCACTACTAGATATTATATTATCAAGAGTGGTCTGGTTATACTACTAATTGCTCGATCTAATTAGTAGAAAATGACATTTTGTTCATTAATAGAGTTGAAAAAACATCTAGAAAAGTATCTTATCAACAAACTTGTCACCAGCACTTCCAGAGGCATGAGATATTTATGTCCAGGCTTCAATTTTGATGATTAATATTGCAATATATTTCGAAACACATGCAAGACATTCAAAGTGATTATAATCTTAGGATGTAATTTTTTAAACAAAAAATCTTGTGTGACAAGCATGAGGTTAGCTAGTTTTCTATGCATTCTTAGATTTATTTTTAAAACCAAGGATTTTTTTTTTTAAATTTGTTTTTTTTTTGTATTAAAAAAGTATATTCTCTTTACTACAGCAACATATGGGCATTATAATCATATTTTAACTAAAAATGAGAGAAGCAAAAACTAAAATTATATTTTAAAAACTGTTCATTGATGTTTTCGAAATTGGTGAAACTTATAACTAAAAATCACTCTAAACAAAAGCTTTAGTTGATAATATTAATACATACAATTTTTTAAAACGTGCAGTGTTATTTTAGAAAAAGAAAAAGAAAGAAAGAAGAAACAAAATGATTAATAATAATTATATAAAATTGAAAAGGTGGTAGGAGGTTTAAGTAATTTTGCTCTTTTTCGGAAGGAAAATTATTTTTTGATAAAATTATTTTTTGACAAATTTAATAAAGTTTCTAAAAATGAAATTAAAGTAGATTAATTTTTTTAATTAAAATAAAGTAATAAAATAATATTTTTTACCGGAAAGTTTGTTAGAACTTTGTTAAAAACACTTTGTTAAACTGTGATTCTATATTTAAGTTCCTGGTTGCTATAGTTGTAAAATAAAACGCTCAACTTTAAAAAGTGCACAAGACATTAAGTTCTTCTGTCATATTGAAATTAAACTTCCTAAAATAAAGGAAAGCAGATTGTTATTTTTATCTTTTAAATTACACTACCCTCCACATATATATGTAGAACACTAAAAGTTTAAATCTTTCAAGAAATTACTTCGATTCTGTTTTTCAAAACATGAAAGTGCTGTAAATTTAATGATAGAATGATAAGTTTGGTTTCAATTTCAATGATTAAGGGATGAGATTGGTGTAACTTATGATTTGAAGCTAACAATCTAGTCAACTACAAAATGGTTTCTTTAAGCGAAGATCAATTACCCTTCATTTCGTCATCCGTTGTTTGGTTCAACTGCAACTTAAAAAAAGTTAATGTGTGCATAAGTCAAACCTTCCAAATTTTAATAGTTTGCTGCAACCACAATTGCAAGACACTTTGCAGTGACAACATGGGGCATGCAGCATTCAGCATGCTTGTTACCGAGTCCCATTATTATTTGGTCAAATGGCAACTTTCCCCATTTGAATAAAATTCTCAACAAGCAAAAGCTTCTATGAACAGCACCAAGAAGCATGATGGGTGGTTCTATAAGGGCTGTGTGCTAATGTTAAAAGTAACCAAAATCTAAAAGCTGTGTAAATCAAGTGTTCAAGTTCAATTTAAAAGCAGAAACCTTGTTTAATATATTGCCATTGTGAGTTGTGTATATATTATTGGACATTGGTGCATAGTTTACCACTAGCACCAGTACTATCTTTCATTGAATGGATGAGAATAACAATTCAAAGCCACTACTGGGCAACCAGAACCATGGTGGAAACTCTTTTAACTCCCTTAGAACAACTTTCTTGTCAAAGCTTCCTGATAAGGTCCGTTGTGGCCTTGACTTTGAGTCTCCCTTTGAGTTTCATCATCATTTCTCCAATACCACCCACTTAACCCAAGGTATCTCTCTGGGAATATTAGACTTGTATGGTACCATGGCTTAGTCTTTTAAGCATACATTCAAAACAACCTTTTTGTAGATTCAATGTTTTGATTGCTTTACTTTGTCATAGAGCCATGATCTGTGTTCAAAGCATAAAGTTTTATCTTCTTTGAAGTGATATGTTTTCTATGTTTACAGGAGAGAAAGAGTATTATGAAAGGCAATTTGCTACTCTGAAGTCATTTGAAGAAGTTGACTCCATAGTAACATTGGACTGCACTGATGCAGAAGACATTGAAAAACAAGCCCAGCATGAACGAGCAATGAAGATTTCTAATTATGCAAACGCAGCTTTATTGGCATTGAAGGTGATATATTAATGTGATGTATATATATTTGTTTATTCATGCGAAGCAGTTTCTGACAATTGATTAGTATAAGTTCCTTTAATGTTTGTTGTTTTATGTATCATAGCTTTTTGTACTGTCTGCTAAATAACTATATATTCATATACACATCCAGATTTATGTGACTATAAGGAGTGGGTCAATAGCTGTTGCAGCATCAACATTGGATTCTCTGCTTGACTTCATAGCTGGTGGCATACTTTGGTTCACTCACCTTGCAATGAAGAACATAAATATGTATAAATACCCAATTGGGAAGTTGCGGGTGCAGCCAGTGGGAATAATTATCTTTGCTGCAGTCATGGCAACACTTGGTGAGCTGAATTGATTTGGCCTATTCCTTACTTCCAAACGGTTTATTTAAAAATACTTGTCCGAAATAATTTAAGTATGACTCTAAGTCTCGTAATCGATAAACAAACATGATACTGTCAAACACAATATAAGAAAAAAAGTCTCATAAATCTGGTGCCACAAGATTTTGAACTAAAAGTGGTGTTAATCCTTATGGTGGTTAGACTGAAGTTACGTACACATATACATATATAAAATAAGCTATTTCCTTGATGAAGCCCTCTAGAAATAAATCTCATTAATGGTATCAGAGTCCTAGGTAGATTTGTCTTGATGACTAACTTAGACTATTGTGATAACAACAAAAACAATAACATCATCACAACCATAACATACACATTTTTTCATTGTACTGGAATCTGAGAACATGAACCTAATTTTGTAAGATGTCCTAGCAAACATATTGATGTTTCTTCCAGAATCTTAAATGATTTGGCATAGATTATATTACAGAACATGCACTAATCCAGGGACAGATTCATTTGGACACTCGAAACACAAAGATTAAATGTAATATATTTTTCTACAGGCTTTCAGGTACTAATCACAGCAATAGAACAACTAATAGAAAACAGTTCTCCTGAGAAGATGTCTTATGATCAACTGGTATGGTTGTACTCCGTTATGATATTTGCAACACTGGTGAAGCTTGCACTCTGGCTTTATTGTAGAAGCTCAGGAAACAAAATTGTCCGTGCTTACGCAGATGTATGTGTCCTTCTCTTTTGATAATAAACTGCTCAATGAATAATGAACTAAATCAAGAGGTTTCTGTAACATCTTACAAATGCAAACTTGCAGGATCACCACTTTGATGTTGTAACAAATGTGATTGGATTAGTTGCAGCCGTTCTTGGTGATAAATTTTATTGGTGGATTGACCCGGTTGGTGCTATTTTACTTTCAATTTACACTATCACAAATTGGTCTGGCACTGTGATGGAAAATGCAGGTAAAAAACTTGGACATAGTTCTTTAAGTATTTTTGCTTTAGTGTTGTTCTTTAACCAGAACTGAGTTTTGCTTCAATAACTTGTGCTGTCTAGGATAAAAACTTTCATTAAAGAATTGAAATTTCAATTTCGTTTAGAGTTGACTACAGGAACTGCAACAAAATTGTCCTTTTTTTTTAATATATAGTAAAGTAAACACGAATGGTTATATGCAAAATTATTTAGTTGAGGTTTCATTTTGTTGAATTTGCAGTTTCACTAGTGGGACAATCTGCATCACCTGAAGTTCTGCAGAAGCTCACATATCTTGTCGTAATGCACTCTCATCAAATTAAGCGCATTGACACTGTCCGCGCCTACACATTTGGCGTTCTATATTTTGTGGAGGTATAAATGTATACATATAAGAAAACAAAAATAATGTGAATACAGACATTACATGAAAAGAAAAATCATGAGAGCTAGACAAAAAGAGAAGAAACTAGGACAAAAAAAAAAGAAGTAACGACAAAAAAAAAAAACAATTTTTGTTCTTTTTTCAACAATTTTTGATCTCTAGTAGACCTATCAGTAGGATTTGAACCTAGACGAAGTTCTGACTATCTTTCAGAGAAAAAAGAACGAGTGATTTTTGCAGGATTTCCAAAAAATTCTTTAATTTCTTCCGAAAGCAAATGATTATTCATCTGCTTTTCTCACGTTCCATGAATAGTAGACATTTCTTCTAGTTTCTTCTATGTATATAACACAAAGGGATTTGCAGATTAAAAGCTAAGGCATAGAATTTAGTATCATTAAAGGGTTTCTTTCATACGTGGCGGACCTATATATATATATATATATATATATAAAAGAGTGTACATCCTTGATTTTGT
>Ga0209389_1003084_pt1 | contig 13204 bp, 4 predicted proteins | sample CowpearedBW_FD_187526 | JGI IMG/M metagenome (GOLD analysis project Ga0209389, IMG submission 187526) | Root nodule microbial communities of legume samples collected from California, USA - Cow pea red BW (SPAdes) (version 2) | ecosystem: Host-associated > Plants > Roots > Nodule | place: USA... | reverse complement strand
ATTAAAAGAAAATAAAAATAAATAAATAAAAAAATAAATATATATATATATATATATATATATATAATATAATTAGAAGTAATATAACTGCTAAATATTAATAATGGAAGGTTCAATCCACATCTATATTTTTGGACAGAAAAATAGTTGCCAACAGAATCGGAAACATTTTACACCTATAATGGGGAAAAGAAAAAGTTATTAACGAATCCTTAGAGAAATAAGTTTCATGAAACTATAAAATTAAGTAAAAATATGTCGACAAAATGTACATACGGGAAACTTTAATTAATTAACTTATTGTCAATTATAAAATATGAAATAAATTCAAACAGCATTGTTAGTATTCATCTGTTTTAAAAAATTAGTGCTTTAACAAATGACAGCTATACTTTAAAAAATAAGCAAAACTATGTATTATTTCAACTAATTTGTTGTGAAGGAAAAAAAAAAAAGTGGACATGTACACATTCACTCATTATTTTTAAAGGTGTTTTAATAAGTTATGACTTTAATTTTTCTTAAAATACACCTTACGTGTATTGTTCACTTTCATTTATCTTAAAAAAAATGTAGATTAGAATATTCAAATTTAAGATAACATTTTTGATATCTTTTACTAATTTTATAAAGTGCTGCTTTAAATTTTGCTTTTAAGGTTAAATATATTTTGGACCGGCCATGTGTTAGACGGCTGTATAGGGTGGTTCATTAATAAAAATAGAGATCTAACCCTTAACCAGAATATTTCATAACTATCAAATCTTGTTCAATTTAATCAATGACCATAAAAAACAAAAAATTCTTAACGTTTTAAAACTTATCTCAATTAAGCACAAATATTAAATTATATGTAAATCGTTGCAAAGTAAAAATTTAAAGAAAACTAAAACTTCCAAATAATTGATTTGATTTATCCGTTATAATTATGAAGAGAACAATGAGATATGTCAAAGTGAGTCAATCCGACTTATACAAATTAGCTCACCACGAATCGGATTAAAAATAAGTAAATTTAGATATGTCAAAATGAGTTTTAATTCATGAATCAGTCCGACTCGAATCCATAATAGATTGAATTGACTCACGGGTTGAAACTTATTTTAACGTCTATAGGGAACAAGTGTTCTTAACATGTCTTGATGCACCTAATTGATAAATATGAACGTCTGTTTTATACAATAATCGGAGATAATAAGAAAAAGATTTGAAAAAAGAAACAGAAACTACATTACACGCCAAAACATCCCAGTCGTTTCTGGTGAAGAATCCTTTGTTTTGGCAGCTTGCCATTATTTTTGAAAATGCCAACCATGCATAACTCATTTTCAAAATTCCATTTATACTTTTATCATTCTACAAAACCTTCACCATTCAATTCGTGCATGGTCCCCGAGAGTATCTGATTCTTTGTACTCCCAAAGAAAGAGGTGGATCGATGAATGCATCCAACGGTTGCAATAGTGAAAAAACAAATTCACTTGTTCTGATTCTGTGGAGTTTGAAGGAATCAGGTATTTTGATTCTTGTCACTTCCTTTTCTGCAGAGAATTAACTAGTGGCCACCATTTCTTTTAAGCCAAAGGGACATAGAAAAAGAGTGCAGCATATACCGAAAGAACATTGTAATTAATGTAAATTAATGAAAATACAAATTCACGGATTGCATTATTTGGTCTAAGATTCAGCTAAAATCTGAAATGCATCTGAAAGTAAGATTGTTGTATGTGAATAAGTTGGGTCCGTTGAAATTATTCGGACTTTTTGTATGGAAAGAGAGAAAGTACGGATAATTTTGTTGGGTTAGGAAGAAAGGCAAAACGAAATCACATCCATTCTATTTGGTTTTGGTGGGGCATCATATATGCCTCAAAAGGGAACCATTAGAATAAAAATCTTTGCATTGATCTCAAACCGAGAAAATGACACCAAAACGCTGAGAAAGAGAGAGAGAAAGAGTAAAAGCAAAAAGGACTTGTTAGCATACATAGCAGCGTCCTTGTTTGCTCCTAATGTTATTTCACTACCAATGGACACCACCAAAAAGTAGAATTCTGAAACCAACATGTGTTTTGCTTGCATATATGAGTGTGTGGTCGTGTTTTATTCTAAGTGAGTGAAAGTGGCACATGACTTATTTATTGCTGTTTTCGAGTGATTCACAAAGACCTCACTGTGTTTTTAGACCAATGCCTCACTTCATCACTTTCACTCAATAATTAATTCCTATTAATCACTCATTTTCAATTCCTGCAAAACTTCAGGTTGCAGAAACAGCTATAAGCGAAACAATACAACTGGTTTAGTTACAGAACTTGGGTGATAAGTTTTTATTTCCAGTGTCTACTTGGTTATTGTAAAGGAAAGATAATTATTAAATTGTTTTCTTGGGTATATTTTTTCTCTATGGAAAATGAATTTTTACCAACCAAATTTTGATAACTTTTTTTTATAATTTAAAATAACATTTTAAATGACTTTCTATTTTTTTTTATATTTCAAAATTACTTACAAAATACTATTTTAAATTATAAAAAAAAATTATTAAAATTTAGTTATCAAAATATCATTATTTTTTTTATTTATTTATGAAACTTATACAAATGTTTTTTATTTCAAAATTTACTTGTATACAAGCTGCTCTATAAAAGTTATGTCAACTTATGGTCTAATAATTGTTGAAGGATGATAATACAATGTTTTAATGTAATATAAAATTATAGATTAAGTAAATAAATTGGTTTTTAGGCAACTTAAATTATATAATATTTTTGGATTTGATTTTTTTTTTATCGGGAGTTTATTGTTAGATTTTAGGATAGTCAAAATTTAGTCAAATTTTACATTTTAAAATAACATTTTTAGATTTTCTAAAAAACAGACTGGTTTGTCAACCACATTATAGGAAGATAAACTTTACAAAAATAGTCTGTTCAAAATGCATAATGCAAGTTTTATCTTAGATACTTCTTTCCTATATATTATTTTTTTTTCATATAATTGCTTATACATTTATCTGTTACATTAATTTTTTAAATATCTTTAATCAGTTTACATATTTTTATGAAAAAAAAATATAATAGCTTAAAATAATGATATAAAGTTTTTTCTGCCATAATATGTTTCAAAAATATGAGTAATCACCAATATTTATCTGATAATATTATAATAAAAAATATTAACAAATTTATTAATATACATTAATTTAACTGATTTTCATAAAGGTTCTGAAATAGATTCCTTAAATAGGTACAAAGAGAGAAACTTTTTTCTGTTTTCAAATCTAGAAAACAGACCCAACCCGAGGAAGAATCAGGAACGTTTTTATGATGAATTTAACTTTTCAGATACTTTTAATATAAAAATTTATCAATCGTTGAAAATGAATCAGAATAGGTGAGCTTTTTGATCTTTTGAATGTTGAACATGAAAGTAGTGTAATAACAGTCAACTATTTTGAATTGTTTTCATTAAATTTAATCAGTGAATTTATTCTTAGTCACTAAGTAAGGAACATGGGGTAAAACTTTGTCCGTTGAAGAAAAATCGCCGCCATATACACCTTAGACTTTTGACGATGGTGAGAAAGGTTCTTTCTTTCTCTCTGGTCAAAATATTTTATTTTGTATTTTTAAAATAAATTTTAACAAATACACACGAATTAATTTTTGTGTAATAATATAAAAATAGTTGGTGTTAACTTATCTCTCCAAACATAAAATTGAATAAGGGGTTGAACATAGGACCATTTACTCGCTTATTTAGAAAAGACTATTTACTAAAAAAAAGTCGCATACTATAATTTAAAATAAAACAGTTAAGTTACCCACACTCTTATGTCAAATCTGAAAAATCTGAAGCGTGAGCCTTGAATTAGGTCCATACAAGTCTAAATAAGGGTCAAGTCCATAAATAAACTAAAATTGTAATTAATATTCTATAAATAAATATAGGTAGATCTCAGTAATTAAAGATACACAATTTATTAATACTGAAAATTAAAATTTGACTTTGAGACTCTTGTTGACTTGATAGTTTGAGTTATTTTTACGATAGTTGGAGTCATTTCTATAAATAACCTTCAAAATGTCTTCTCCAACAACAAGATACGAAGTCATATCGAACAAGATCAAAAATTACCCATCCAAAAAATTTCAAAATTGAATAATGCAAGTTTTGTGTCTCATTATAATCTTTTATTGTTTCTGCAACAACAAACAAGTTTTAGAGTTAAGTTTAATTTAATTAAAAAAATACAGTAATTAGTCTCAACAAACTTAATTGAGTTATTATTTTTAAATTATGTAATTCAAATTAACCTAATTTTAGTCGGATCATGTTCAATTAAATTATCAATTTAATTAATAAGAAAAAATATTTCAAGATTAAAAATAAAGAAAAATAAAAAATCTAATTTCACAAATTTAGAATAATTTGTCATACTTAAATCACCTTAAACTAATATTTTTAAATAATCACTTCATATATATATATATATATATATATATATATATATATATATATATTAATGCATACATAAATCAATTATGTCACTTTTATTTTATACAATAAAAAAAATTGGCTAGTACAATTGTAATGACCAAAATAATATATCAAAATAAATGAAAATTTAATGTTTAATATCTATGTAAAACAAATAGAGTTTATTCACACCTCACACGAGCGACTTTTCTTCTTCCTAAAGTGTACTATGTCACCTTCACCTTGCAATGAATAAGAAGTAGGAACAATCACATTCCTTAACCACCAACAATACTGACTCTGTCTTCGCACTTGAAGAAAAAGCTTTGGACGTGCTAGATTCAAAAATAGGATTGGAGACCGAGCACATCTTGTTTCTATCAATATCTCATGGTTTCACAGTACATAAATCTTCACGTCTCAATCATTTTGGTAATTTATTATACTTGATGTTTGTTAATAATCCAAACCTAAGTAAGTTGAAAGTCTCACTTTTAAATAAAAATAACAATATAATAAAATATCTTATTAATGACCAAATTTTAGAAATAAAAATAATTAGTCAATATAATAATTAATTTAGATATCAATTTATAAATTAAAAATTATTTATAAATTGATATCTAAATTGATCATTATAGTTAATTAATCTCTGAATTTGTCACACCATAATATCTATTAAGGTTGTAACTACTACAAACAAAACTGGTAAATGAATTTGTTCTTATTTGTGACCAATTTAGATATCAATTTAATCAATTTAAAGATCAATTGTTTTGGTAGTTCATATTAATGACTAATCTAGAGATCAATTTACTGTAGTGACCAACTTAATAATGATTTTAGTTATCAACAAATTTTAATTTATAAATTGATATTCAAATTGGTCATTATAATAATTAATTATTTTTATCATTAGTCACTAACACAAGATTTTCTTATAATGTAAAAAGTGGAGAAATATATAAAAAATAAAACCATCAAATATTAGGTCTTAAAGTTTTATCACGAAAATGATATCAAAAGTTTGTGTAAAAAACTCGAAATGTGATCAATCTTAATAAAAAAAAAGAGTTAAGTAATAAATATAAAAAATAAACCCACAAACATTAAACATCAAACCTTAAAATTTAATGTTGTAAATAGTGTAAAAATCTTGATATGAACAACTTATGTCTAAGATGCAGTGAGTCTTCTCGGTGTTTTCTAATAAAAGAATTTCAACTATATCTTTCAATACATTGTGTTAAACATATCCTGCTAGAAACTTAAACGTAACTTATCAAAAACATATAAAATATCGTCCTATCAAAAGTAATATAAGAATTCATCCTGAACTTGTTTATATCATTACGGTTTGTTATCCTTTATAATAATATATGAGTATGATACATGGCTTATTAGAACCACAAACTTAATTGATTTTTAATTTATTTTGTCCAATTTGATTTCACTATTAATAAAATATTCACTCAAATCACTCTTATATTTTACGTTGTGTTTGAATTTAGGTGTGTTATTGAAAAAGTACATTCCGTTGATTTGAGTTGATTTACAGGTAAAAATGAAATTATTTGGATTAAGGAAAAAAATGGTATGATTTGAGTGAATTTAAGTAGAAAGTTTATGGAAATTTGTATATGATGTGATTGATAAAATTTAATAAATTATAATTTTTAATACAATAAATTGTAATTACCATTTTATAAGAAATGATATTAAAATAAAATTAAAAATGTTATTTAAAATTAGAAAAATATAATTTATTATATTATCATTAATAAATTATAATAAATTATTATTATTCTCAATGATAACTTGAAATAATTTATAATATAGACTATTTAATTTTTATCTCCATGTTTAGTTAAATTTATTTTATTTTATATAATTAATTTATTTACAAAATATATTTATTTGAATAATAATAATTATTATTCTATAATACTAATTATTATTGTAATTATTAAAATTTTAAAAAATAGTAATTAAATATATATGTATAATTATTAATATACACACATATATATATATATATATATATATATATATATATATATATATATATATATATAAAAGTAATAAATACAAGTAAATTAAATTGTTAAACACATGAACAATAAAGTAATTTCAATGTGATTTGTTGTCTTTTCCTGCATTTCTCTTCATTTTAGAGAGTGCTAAAATCTGCAACTCATGTACAAATCCGTCCTCTTAAATCAGTACAAATAAGTGGAATCAACACGTCTACAACTCACTTTTCATGTGCATGAACAGTACTCATGTGAATCAAAAGACAACATTAAAGATTTCAACAATTAGGGATGACAATGTGGACTTGGTTTGACAGACTGGTTTGCAATCCGCCAAAAAAACGCAGAGTGGGCCGATATATTAAGCTCACTAGTCTGCAAAAGTTTGACCCGCATAGTGCACAACTCGCATAAAAAAAATTTGCACTTATGTATATCGATTAATTTTCTTCTCGACTTCTATATGAACACAAATTCTTATATGACTTAAAAAGACAAGTATAATGTATTTTTGAATGTGCTAAAATTTGAAGAATACGTTGTGTATGGCAAAGTACGAATATGAATATGATAAAAATTTTGAATTATAAATTTATCATTCACCTCTCCAAAAATTTTGCTTAATTTTATGAATTTGTTAAAAAGTTTCAATTTATTAAACATAAAAATTTTATCATAAAATTAATTTTTTTTTTTGAAAAAACAGGTTATCCTACCAACCCACATTTATATAAAACAGGTCAAATTTTTCAATCCACATTAAAAATACGGACTAGGACCGGTCTGATCCGCATTTTGCATGCCAAGTTTTTGAACCGACACAACATTGTCACTCCTCTCAACAATGTGACCACTTTTTCCTCCGCGGCAGTAAAATTGTTGACAAGTAACAATATTACTTTTAATTTAACACATGAAAGGGTAGCATTGTAGTATTTAAAATAAATAGAAACTTAATTGAACATTGAAAGAGTCATATTGTTACATTTTTAAAACAAAGAAATTTGATTGATTTTTTTTAGCAGAGAAATCAAATTGAATAAAACAAATAAATAATGAGACCAAAGGGTAATTAAGTGTATGCATATATTATTTTAAAATGAAATTAAAAATAGTATTAAAAGGGCGAAATGCTTATTAATGAGTAAACATCCATTGAGCACATTGGTCTTTTTATTATGATTAGTTATTAACTTTGTGAACAAGTTCTTATTAAGTGTTAAGGTGTCATGTTTCTATCGTTACTGGCATTTCTCTCTGTTATTCATATCAAATAAACCCGAGTGGTTGGATTTGAAAAGTTTCCACCTTATAGAATACCATTATGTTCCAGCTTCACCTACCAACAAAAGGAGAGGATAAGGTACAAAGTCCAACTAAATTCAAATTTTGTTTGTAAGTGTCCTTTTGATACTAATAAAAAAATATTTTTTATTTGGAATGCATTGAATTAAATAAATATATATATTAATGTCAGCACGTGGTATGTAAAGGTTCTGAAGGTTAAGAAAGAGCGAGAAAATTAAATAAGGAGGAAAAGCATTTACGTGTTCTAAGCATAACATATGCAAATAATAAAACATTTATTGCGGATGATGTAAAGAATTGTAATTATTGCTTAAAATATTAATGTAAATATGAACTGTCGTATAGATTGTATATATTAGAAAATTAAAAATATTAATTTGATTTTATTTAAAATAAGGAATAAATTGATTTTGGGAAGGGTGGGCCTCTTTCACTTAAAAACAATCATGTATTAAAAGGTCATAGAAATCTTTAAAACACAATAAAGCAAAAACGTACATTAAATAGATAAATGCTTACCTCTGATACTCATGAATGCATGTTATGTGCATAATAAGAATTTGAAGTTTAGAATGGGAAAAAAAAACTTTCAAGAAAAGTAAACAATGTCTTTATGATGATTTTATGTGGAAGTAATAATTGATGGTGTTTTAAAAAATGAGTGTGATATTTAAGTTAGAATTATAAGTGCGTAATAATTGTATTAAGTTACAGTGTAGTTATATAGATAAATGCGATTAATAATAATTGGGTGTGAGTTGATTTCATTTGATGTTATAATAATTGAAAGGTTGTTGCATGTGAGAGTTGTGGGAACTTACCCTTGAGGCAAGGTGTGATCTCTTTAGGCTTTTGTTTTTTGGTACATTCCCTTTTTCTTAAAGTACACACCACTAACCTCATAGCCTTTACAACTCAATATCAAAATCAACAACCAAATATTGTCAACTTTTTTTTCATTGTATGAGAAGACTTTCTAGTTGCTTTTGTGCCTCTATACCCTCCTTTTCCGAACACAAAATCTCCCTATTCATCACTTCTTTTCCATCCATTACCTCTCCTCTTATTATTCTAATCCTATCCAAATCCTAATCAAATTTCAACTCCCATTATCCAATCACGCACAGACACGTGTGCATCCAAAAATAATGATGTAAATACTCTATCAGTGAAATGTGAAACACATTTATTATATGTGTATGTTGTTAAATTTGGGGTAGGTGATATAGCGCACAAGTGAAGTAGTATTAATTGTTCTTAATTTTGGTAAGCCAAAGAAGCAGAATTAAGTAACATAAGCTTAGTAAGTAGTATTGAGCATTGTGATGAGAGTTGGGTTAGAATAAAGAGAGTTTTGGAATGCATGATTAAAATTTGTCATTAGGCAATAGTCCTACCCTACTTATCACCATTATTCCCTACAAGTCCCATCAGGTTACCAACCTTTCCCATGCCATGTGCACCCAGGTGTTCACCAACATCCCAGCTGGCTCCCCAACCATGTCAGGGTGTAAAGTCCTTCCCACACCCAAAACAAATCTTCATCTATCTCGCGATGCAGATAACTTTCCCTACATATCTAAATAGTAAAACCACTCCATTATTATTATTTTTTTCAAAACTAAACCATACACCGGTCTCTCAAATTAGAGACCCTAGCTAAGCTTCTCCACCCTTCAAAAATTCCCTTCACCTTCGATATTGGACATTATACTCAATGTATTCATTCCATTCTATTATTATAATTATCACTTCACCTTCTCTTCTTCCTCTTCCTCTTTGCAATTGTCTTCAATTTCTGACTCCTCCTTAGGACTCTCGCTGTCCAAAGCTCTTTTTTCTTGCTCTTCTTCTTCCTCCTCTTCTACCCCATTTTCCCCTCTCATCAGAACCCCACTCTTCTCGTTCATCTCCGCTCTCACCTTCAGCGTTTCCAACAGTTCCTCCACCGCCTTCTCCTTCTTGCGCCTGTTCTTGATCAATACCTCGCTGATATCCGCTGGAGTCATACGCGCCACGTCCACCACCTCCTCCAACTGCTTCAAGATCGTCTCCTCCAGCTCGCACTCTTCACACCCCAGGTAGTTTTTCAGCAGGATCTTCAGCGCCGGGAACGAACAGTAACTCATGAAAATATGCATATCCATTCTCCCACTCCGTAACAGGGCAGGGTCCAGCTTCTCAATGTGGTTGGTGGTAAACACGAAAATCCTCTCACTCCCGCAACAAGACCACAGCCCATCAGTGAAATTCAACAACCCAGACAGGGTAATCGTGTTCCCACCTTCCTCACCGCACCCACCGCCGCCGCCGCCGCCACCTCGTAACTCCGAATCGTAGTAACTCCTCGAAGCGGAAACCGAGGTGTTACCTTTGTTGTTTCTGTTGGTGAGGTTGATAGAGCAATCAATGTCCTCAATCACTATGATGGACTTGGAGCTGGTTTTCATGAGAAGCTTCCGGAGTTCAGAGTTGTTATGCACCTCTGTCAACTCCAAATCATAGATATCATAGCCAAGGTAATTGGCCATAGCAGCAATCATGCTAGATTTACCAGTCCCGGGAGGGCCGTAGAGAAGGTAACCCCTCTTCCAAGCCCTCCCAGTCTTATGGTAGAAAGACTGTCCATTGGCGAAGTCCTGGAGATCCTCCATGATCTCTCTCTTCTTCTGAGGGTCCATGGCCAATGTGTCAAAGGTGCTGGGGTGCTTGAAGGGCACAGATTCCCAGGGGTGGCCCCGGGAATCCAAGGAACCGCCTCTGGAATTGGTGTACAAAAGACGATCCTGGTTCTTCCTCCTGATATCGCTGGCTTTCTCCATAATGTAATCGAGGTAGGAATTGAGGACCAAGGCCTTGTCTTTCTTCTTGATCCGGAGCGTGAAGCCACGCTTCTCGTCGGGGAGCGGACGCCAGGAGAAGGTCTGGGCCTGCCTCTGCGTGACCACGTGCTCCCAGAGGACGTTGACGCCGTTGAAGGTGTCCACGATGCTGTCATTGTTGGCGAGCCCGAAGGTGAAGCCGCTGGAGTTGACAGCGCGTGTGAGACTGAGGCGGTTTCCGGTGATGGAAACGGAGGAGCTGAGGTAGAGCTGCACGGCGTTGTAGAGCTCGTTGGTGTTGACGCCGTCGATCTCCGTTATGTCGAAGTAGCAGTAGGAGGAGAAGCAGTGGAAGATCCGGTTGAAGAGCTTGACGGAAGCGAAACGGAGCTCCGGTGGGAAGACTGCCTGGAGGATGGTTTGACAGAAGGCAAAGACACCGAGAAGTGAGGCGAGAGAGGTCCAATATTCTCTCATTTTTTTCCCCTCTTGTAACAGACGAGGGAGGGTTGTAGTTTGATGGTAGTGGTGTTGGGTGTATATATAGAGAGAGTGAGAAGAGGTTTGAAAGGTAATGTGATGGGAAGAGAGTAGTGGGTGGGCCAAGGAAAGAGGATTTAAGTACAGAGGAGAGAGAGAGAGAGAGAGAGAGAGAGAGAGAGAAAGAAACAAAAAGGGTTTTGGAATTTTGGGTTGGGAAGAAAGCAGAAAACAGATATGGGGCCTAATGTATTGGGTTGGGAGGTGGAGTTGGAGTGCGTGTGTTGAGTGTTTAAGCTACACTACAGGGCTTTTGAAAGGATTCTTTTTCTCCCTTTACACTAATGTGGAAATTTTATTTTCAACTTTGCTGCTGCCAGAGATGGATGGATAGATGGATGGCTGACCATCACTCTGAAATGTTATCAGAATGCTCTTTTTCATATCTTTCCTTACAATTCGACAAGAAACTATGTTGGAAAGGGAACGATTTACAGCTGGTTGCACCCATGTCAACAACGACTGTGGGTTAAAAAACCTTCACATAATTAGAAACACCCCAACACACCATTGTTGTTTCTATTATCATTATTATTTCAAAACACTTACCTACGTACCTGAATCCTGATGCTGATAGGGATATGTCATATGTGCATGTGAGTTTTTGCAGGAATTAATTAGTAGTAAAACCGAGAAGATCATGTACCACTAGCTTTGGCTTTGGGGTATACTGTCAAATTTCATTTCATGTACAAGATTAATAAGAATAAATATAGGGACCCCTGTCTATATAGCCCAAGCATTGATTGGGAATATGACCCCACCATCAAACTCTTTCTCACATGTAAACACCATTATTTAACTAATTCTTCTTTTTGTTTCTCAAACATTTATTTGCTTTGGAGTATTATCTTTCCTTTCATATATTTCTTCTGACTACAAATTAATGTAGTTGCTTGTCAGTTGAGAAAAGATTGAGGAAGTAGTTAATTGAGGGAATCAATATGGAAGGATTCGAAGCCATTTGGGGAGCATAAAAGAAGGCTTTCTTTAATCTCAACCCATAACAAGTGTCCGATTCACAATGAGTCCAACCTTATGAATACTTTGTTGGTACTAGTAAAACACTTCTTTCCTTTCTTTTTCTTTTTTTCTCCCTTGCCACCCGCTCTCTATAAAAATACGACAAAACACAGAATCATAATTTCTATCCAAATGTTTTCATAAAAAATGTACTGGTAACGATGCTCATTGGTTATTTTTTAAAACAAAAGTGTCTTATATTCCATCAAATGTAGATGGATAAATGTTATTGGTTTAAATAAAAACACGTGTATTGCTTCCTGCAAAGAAGGATTCTTAATATATATCCTCCTTAAAAACAAATAGTCGCTCACACTGTGTAAATCATTTACACAAAATTTGTATAAAATGGTCATTTTTACGAAATTAAGATAATTTTGTTGTGTTTCACATACATGTTATTTTGAATAAAATTCTCTAACTATATATTAATAGGAAATTAGGAGGTACGTCTTTGCACGGAAAAAGTTTGTTTTATTTTGGAACTCAGGTTCGAGTCTTTCATGCATATATTTCTTCAGTGGAATGGGAAATTTGGAACTATTGAAACCGATGACTATATAAAAGGAAAAAGAAAAATAAATTCCTTGGTGAAACTGATTTAAACTGATACAGACAAGTACTATTTATCCTGGGTGAAACTGATTTAAACAATAATTTATGAATGATTGATTGGGAAAACTCATATAAAAGAAAAGAACACAACCAAAATCATGGTTTTCATTTGAGAGAGTGCTGTGCATTCAGAGACAGTGCCATTGAGAAGTAATAATATGGATAAAAAGGTGTATAAGATATGACAGGAGTGAGGGTAAAAAGAGTTTATTTAAATTGATTATTAAGAAAGATGGGTTGTGCATTTGACTAATTGTGTCTTGTTTTTAGTTGGATTGGGTACGAAAAACAATCGAGTATGCTTTTTGAATCTCTAAACTAAATTCATACTTGTGTTGTTCTCTATTATATCTTGACATGCTTATCCAGAAAAAGTGCAAA
>Ga0209389_1003081_pt1 | contig 13208 bp, 10 predicted proteins | sample CowpearedBW_FD_187526 | JGI IMG/M metagenome (GOLD analysis project Ga0209389, IMG submission 187526) | Root nodule microbial communities of legume samples collected from California, USA - Cow pea red BW (SPAdes) (version 2) | ecosystem: Host-associated > Plants > Roots > Nodule | place: USA... | reverse complement strand
AAAAAAAAAAAAAAAAAAACTTTTAGAGATTTTTTCAAAATTAACAAAGTGTTTTATCTTCTTTTTTTAATATTTCCTTTCTATTGGAGTACCATAACTAATAGTTTTTTGCTTTGAAATTTCTTATTTGATTCAGAACCATCACCACCAATATGTTGCAGCTGATGCTACCCCATCAAGAACACCGACTAGGATGTGGGTTAGCTCAGATGTTCCACTCCTACCATATGCTAAATGGTTTTTCCTTTCAAGGCATGTTAGTAGGCTTCTCTATTGGCTGCAGCTTCTTTCTGCAACAGCTTGTGTGGTTCTCTCGTTAACAAAGCTCGTGATGCATAACTACGGAGAGGTGGCAAAGGGAGACACTGACAAGAGGAACCGAAAATCAGCTCTTTCCATCTTCTATGCGTTGGCTCTTGCAGAAGCTCTGTTGTTTCTGATGGAAAAGGCCTATTGGGAGTGGCAAGTGAGCTATTGCAAACTGTTGGAAGAGGTTAACAAGGAGTGTGAGTTGGGGCCACCGGGAATGGTGTCCACTAGAAGGTTCTTCTATGATGCCTATTCAAGATGTGTCAATGGAAGCATATTTGATGGCTTGAAAATGGATATGGTTAGTTTCTCTATGGACTTGTTGGCTTCTAATTCACCTGATGAGCAGCTCATTGGAGCAAGAATTCTTAGACAGTTTTCAGTGAGTGAAAGATTTTCTGATGATACCCTTCAAAAGATTGGAATTGACATATCAGTGGCGGAGAGACTGGTTGAGATGTTGAATTGGACAGATCTCAAGGAGGAAGAGATTAGGCTCTCTGCTGCAGAGATTTTGTCAAAGCTAGCTGGCAAGAAGCAGAACTCTCTCCGAATAGCTGGAATTCCAGGAGCCATGGAATCAATATCATCTCTTCTGAAAACTAATAGGAGTGTGATTCCTGCAGCTGATGAGATAGGAGAAAAGAAACTTGTATTTGATCACCAAAATTATGGGTTCTGTACATTTAACCAATTGGGACTCCTCATACTGAAAAAACTTGCACGTGATCTTGACAACTGTGGAAAGATTGGAAACACAAGAGGCCTTCTTCCAAAGATCATAGACTTCACACATGCTGAAGAATGGTTGCTGAAGAGTGAAAATGTTACTTCATCCCAAGTCGTAACCGTGAAGAGGTCTTTGCAATTGGTGAAGATGTTGGCTAGCACTGTTGGCACTACTGGGAAATATCTTCGAAGAGAGATTTCGGAGATAGTTTTCACCATCAGCAATATTAGAGACATTTTGAGGCATGGAGAGAAGCATCCTCTTCTACAGAAACTGAGCATAGAGATTTTGACAAGCCTGGCATTGGAAGAGGATGCAACGGAAAGAATAGGGGGCACTGGTGGAGTGCTTAAAGAACTGTTCAACATTTTTTTCAAGCACAACATACCAGAAAATCAGAAACATATAAAGATTGTTGCGGGTGAGGCCCTTGCAATGCTGGTTTTGGAAAGCAAGAATAACTGCCATCGAATTTTGAAGTTGAGAGTACTAGAAAGGCTCGAAGAAGCATTGAAAGATCCATTGCTTCGTGTTAATGCAGCTAGAATTCTGAGAAATTTATGCACCTACAGTGGACCAGAATTGTTCAACCAGCTAAAGGGGGTAACAACTGCAGCACCCATAGTAAGTGTTGAGCTCTGACCATCATTATTATTTTAAGCGATCATTAGTGTTTTGGTTTTTGCTGAGATAAATTTCTCCATAAACACAACTAAACAAATGAATTGAATTTTTCCAAAAATAACATAATATACATTGACTTTAAGAGAAGCTAGATGAAGGTGCTTTTTGAAGTTCATGAGTTTTCTTATCATTTTTCATTCCTGCAGATACTTAAGGCGATCATGTCAGAAGAAAACAAGATACAAGAAGTGATGGTTGGACTAGCTGCAAATGTTTTCAGATACATAACTACTCGTGAATCAAGCATTGTATTTGAAGAAGCTGGAATCACCGAGGCTGAACTTGCAAACAAATTAGTCCAGATTCTAAAGAAACACAAGTATCCCCCGACCAAGGTCCCAAGGATAAGGAGGTTCGTTATAGAGTTGGCTATTTGGATGATGAAAGACAAATCGGAAAACATAGACACCTTCAAGGGTATGGAAATGGAAGTGGTGTTGGAGGGTGTCTTAGAGACCACATCGGAGCTTGAAAGCTTTAATGTTTTCTCCGGCACAGTTGGACTTAACCGGCACAATATAACAACTCAGTCACTCGTTGACATGGCACTGAAATTGATGGAAGATAGGTAAACTGTTGTAGAATCTCCATCCAAAGGACAAGCATGTTTGCTGCGGCTGAAAAGATCAACCCATTAACTTATTCATTGATTTTCCAGATTCAATGTTGAACTTGAAAGATTGACATTTTACTTCTTATGCCTGCTTCGAGTTTCAATATCTTTTCTCTGAAACAATACGAAGTTGTAACTTTAATTATGAAGGATCCTGCTTCTACATTTAGACCAAACTCGAAATTCTGGGACTTTTACTAGTTCAACTAAGGTTTCCAGTTACACAGGCTTCAAATGTTTTGGCGCTGTAGTTGAGGAAGCTAATTAAATTATCGCAAGAAAACATCTTGTGACAAAAAAATGACATAGCAATCAAGGAAATTTTTGCAGTATGTTTGGAGTCAATGTAATAAATGTCAGTGACATCACAGAAACCCCCAAACAACTCCAATAATGCAGCTCTAAGTCCCGGTTGTGCAGGACATTTACGTCAGGATAGCACACCATTGTGTAAACTGTTCTGCCACCTTTCTGAAAGCAAATCTTTGTCGCACTCATAAATTAAAGGTGAAAATTAGCTTGGAAGTATTGAATTATTTGAAAATATTTGATATTCTAAAAGTTTGAATTAAGCTTAGTTACTTTTAATTAGATTTATGATTAGTTTCTTTAAGATTCCATTAAGTATCCTAAAATAATTCAATAATTTACAAAATAACTAGATTAGCCGATTGATTTTAAATTATTTGAAACATCTTAATCAAACGTCTATAGTTGACAAAACATAAACACATCTGAAGAGAAGGAAAGACGAGAGCATCCAGAATATTGTTCAAATACTGAGTCCGATAGAGAGAATATTTCCCATCATTTAGATTCTTAAAGGCAACAAAATATGACAAATCTCACTTACAGTCAAAGAATATTGTTTGATTTGTTAGTTGAGAATCTAAACATACCAAATTTACACACGAGCAACCTATTTCTTTGGTACAAACTATGAATTTTTTTCTTAGTTACAGAAACAACGTATAAATGAGAATCAATCATCTGATCATAATGGCTGTTGCTATTTGTTTTTGAAAAAATTGAAATCCCAACGACGCATTAAGCCGTCCATGGCATGGCCTGGGGGATTCCTGACAACAGTTACTGTGGCTTTTGTATTGTGTGATATGTCAGTCTCTGATGAACTTTTCAAACTACCAGAACTGGAGCTATGAGCAGAACCTCTTGTGTGGCTGGACTCACTTACTGATGACGTGTCTGTTGATGCCGGCGGCAGCGGTGGCGGCAGCTGGGACTGCAGTTGCAACTGTTCTGATGAAAGACTTGGCACAGGACTTGGTTTGGAAACCACATTTTGAGAATGGTTTACTGAAATGGAATTTGACTCACCTTCCAATGTCTCACATTCTTCTGTAGCAGAGGAAGTGCTTTTAGATTTTGAATCTGTGCTGTGTTTGAGCGAGGAAGATTCTGTCTCCATAGATCTTGAATTCTCTTGTGAGGAAGCATCTTTATCCGAAGGATCTACAGCCGCTACAGACACAGTACTAATGCTACTTGCTGGTTGTTCTGCATTTGAATTTCGTACTTCCAGGTCCTTCAGTGACTCCATCACTGCTTCCATGAACATCTGAATAGAATGGACAAATCAAATGTAAGGAGGATACAAAGGCTCACCAGGTGTAAGGTTATGTAGAAGTCATCAAGTCAACTCACCCTTTCTTCCTCCTCAGAAGTAGATGGAAAACCTGCAAGGTCATCTAGTTGATATTCAACGTATTGATCATCTTCCAATGCTGCTGGAACATGGGGTCCAAAAGGATCACCATTTGACAATTCAAAGCTAATCATTGATGATGGAGATGGAGAATGATCACCACCCTTTTCCTGCTAAACAAAAAAATCATGAAAAAATGTGAGACTCTAGTTCATTTGTCTTTGGTTACCTTACTGGTTATACTTCTTCTTTGCTTCTTTGTTATTTCATCACCACCACTAAAGGTAGATATGTGAATACATCACATTCTTGAAGCTCGGGTACATAACATTTTTAGGAAACTCTTGATTGTCATGGCATCATTACTTATTTAGAAACGGCAATTACTACTAATCACACCTTTTTCTTTAGTAGTTTGGATGCTTACTTAGTTACCACCAACCCCACTTGGTGATTGATAACACTACTAAAGCCATACATGCATATAGTTTACAGGAAAAAATTACAATGCATTTTTGAAGAATAAGGGAAAACGTTTCAACAATGTGAAAGGTAAAAAGTGATTTGGAAATACCTCATGTTCATGACGTTCATCTTTTGAAGAAATATCAGATGGAACCTAAGAAAAGTCATACAAAATATTACTCCAAAAAATTAAAGCCATGCCAATTAAAGAATTTAAACAAGATTGAAATCATCATATATTTGATGGCCATGCGAAAGCCATTTGACCTGTATTATTACATTGGATTTTAGCAAAACACTCTCCTCTGATGTTAGCCAAATGCAATCATCTAAGTTTAATATCCGACTCGAGTAATCTTATGCAAAAATACATTTTAGGATCAGGATCATCTAATGCTAGTTAGGGGCGTCATAATGCCATGTTACGAGAGAGAAAGATACAATAATAAAATAAATACTGGTGGACCCTGCCATACTATACTTGTTTTTGTCTTCTTCATAACGAGATCACCATCCTATTTTTTAATGGTTAAAAATTGTTTCTGTTCCTTACTCATTTTTAATTTAGTTACTAGACAAAAAAAAATCAATTTATTCTCAATATGAACAATCAATTTTAGTGACATCTGTGCCATCTATGGTTGTTATAACACAGTTTTTGCCCAATGAAAAATGATTATCACATCCAGAGATAAAAATGTAAATTTCTGGTCTCTTTACATATTCATTTTCAATTTGATCTGTAGACTTCACCTCGTCATTACTCCAACAAGTAGTAAATCAAAATTGAAAACAACAATATGCATAACACAAAAACTAAATTAAAAACCTGTTTCATTTAAGAAACTCTGCTTTATTGTTATATAGCTAGTCCCAAGCCTGGGTAAAGGGTCTATGGTTTCATAGCCAGTCCCAAGCATCGGTAAAGGAGAAGGGTTGTGTTAGGCTCTCAACAACTAACGTAAAAATCATTGATATACCAGAGATGGATCACCTGTAACTTTTTTAATATAAGAAAATAAAAAAATAAAAAATACATGGATATGAACCAAAATTATATCCCAACCCTTTTCAAAATACAGGGTACATTCCCTCAGCCAAACATATTTGCATGCTATACGAACAGTAAACCAAGAGTTGATAAAGACAGACCTCCATTCTACTCATTGGTCGTCTTGAACGAACCTGCTCAATGGCATTTATCGTACTGCTTGCTGAAGGTTCTGCATCTAACAAAGAAGCATGTATAAAAGATTTGCAAAAAGGGAAGGTACTAAGTGCTGATCCTCACGCAAATCAATATAGCAGAAAAAATTAAGAGAATATAGGTGCTTAAGTCATGCCTTTGTTTCTTGATGATGATTCAACGTTGTAGCCTAATTCATGCATAGATCTCCAAACATCCTGAGGGAAAAAAGAAAATTTTCAGAAGATGTACAAGATGGACTATTGAAATTTGAATAAAGTGGAACCAACGAGAAGCATTGCTGATTTTACCTTACCAAAGTAATCATTCACAGGGTCAAAAAATGATTCCCCAACCTCATCTTCCGGAGGTTGCAAAACATTGTGAAAAAAAATGTTTATGGAATCAAAGTAAAATTGAGGACGTGGAGAATTGTGATCTCCCTCAAATTTAATTATGTTTTTGTCTCCCTACAAAGTGTGGACAGCAATATTGAAGATTAAAGTAACAGGGATAAAAATAAAAAGAAAATCCAATAGCATAGAATATATACTATAATTAGAAGAAAGGGTCAGTGTCTGCTTGGTTGAGATTATTATTGAACAAATAATCACATCTTTCAAATCCTCCAAAGAAGCTGTTAAAAAAGAACTCTAGACATACCATGTAAGCCTCAAATATCCGATCAGAGTGATGAGGCTGTATAAAATCATCCTCAATGGCATGCCCAAGTAGAGCTGGAACAAAACAAGATTTTGCCACCTGCAACACAAACAAATAATTAAATAATATGATGGAGAAGATAAAAATGAGTAAAACCAGTAGGAATAAATTTTTATTGTTTTCTCCCCCAGATATTTTCAATAAATTTTGAATACAGTTCAGAATATTGATTTCTGAGATTTTGAATGCCAGATATATGCTCAAGAGGACAACAAAACAATTGTCCACGTTATTTCTTTGTTAGTTTTGCATCACTATATGGACAAAAATTAGATCCTGAAAAAGCCTAGTACGTGCTTGGATTCCCTTTCAGGTGCTTCCAACAGAAATCCATACATTCTCTAATGTTGCCAGTGGCCCCACAGAGTAAGGGACACAAATTAGTAGTACTTAGCCAGTATTCAATCAACTATACCATGTGGTCCACCAGTTCAGTCATTAGCAACCAAAAACTTGAAACATAATTTAAATTGGTTATTATTAGAACTATACAAATTAAAAAGTAAGAAGAACAAGAAGATGCAAGACTGCTCCACTTGTTCCCAAAATAAATCCTTCAAATAACGTTTTCTGAACTATTTGGAACAATGTACTATTTGCATCGAGCTACAACTTTCTTTAGCTCACTAGCAAAAGTTTCTCTACCTATGATTAGCAATTGATCAATTTAATTTACAAGAAACTTACCTGAAATTTTTAAGGCAATATATAATTATGAAAACTGATTTTTAAGGCAAGTGATACTGATTTCTTTCAATAAAAAACTCCTACCATAAAATAAAATTAAATAACCAAAGGACAAACAACCTTTATGGTATTGAGGTCCATTATGTCAAATTTTGCCTTCTTTTGAATAGCTCTTCGCATGTACTGGATTGCAAACTTCACCTGTAACAAGAAAAATGAAACAAAAACCGCCTAAAAGTGAGTTATGGCACTGAGATGTTATTTTAATAATAAGAACAAAACAGGGCATCACTAGGCTCACTAATTCTATGTCCGGAAAGTCTACAACAGATGTCATTTATATTTTAAAGTGGTTAATGAGAAGGTAACGAAGTAAACCAAGAGACTTGCATATAACTTTATTGGCTTGTAAGCATATGATCGAGTCCCAAGATGTTGTGGAAAATCTGGAAAAAGAAAGTGTTTTTGTTGCATAAATCTGGACTATACACAACCTGTGTGACGAGATAACTACTTTTTTCTTTATCAGCCTACTAGTGTGAGAACTCTGAGGCAAGACCAAGGACTTACATATAAGGATAGGGTTACAGTAAGGCTCAACCTTAAGTCCTTATTTGTTTTGTTTTGGATTTGTTTACAAACTTGAGCTACAGAGACAAACTTTCTAAAGTAGGAATTAGATAGAATATATGCATAGAAATCTAGTAAGGAATACTCTTGTAAGAAAAAATTGCAGATGTTATATTATATCACCGGTTTCTAAGGTTAAATATTTCGGATCAATATCACAAAATATAGGGTAATGCAAAGTAGGTAATTCAACCTCTCCTCCACAAACTTTAAGGACCCTAGACATCTTATGGGGTTTTCTACAAGTTACCAATTGACCCCAACATTACAAGAAATTAATAACTTTTTTTTATCAAACTTGCCCCACTTTAACACATGTCCATTGAAGAGAAGTTTCATGTAGCAGAAGAGGAACTTTTGGGGGGATCATTAAAGAGAATGAAGTAGTAAAGGCAGAAATTAGCTTAAATGTAGTTTTTTTCTTTGAAATGGTACACAAGACAGCCATGCTGTTGCACTGCTTAAGAGATATCTAGTATCTCAATTGTTATCCAGTAACCTGTGATGCATGGACATGGTACTTCATCTAACTTATCCGTATCCGACAGGCACAGGATTCATAATTCATATTTATCAAGTGTCCCAGAGCAATTGTTTCTGTTTTTGAATTTGTGCATCTCTCTCTATATTACAGATATGTACTGAGAGGTATGGGTTCTAAAATAATCTAACTAAACTGAATTTTAAAATAACAATAGCAGCAAATAAAATATGTAACAGTTTAAAAAATCTTAGAATCTGTAAAATTAAAAACTTACATAAAAAAATTAAGACATTAGTTAAACTGCATAACAGAATGCATATATGGAAATGACAAATGAAGGGCCAGGAAGAAATTTGGTTTATGGGAGTGAGATTAACCATAAATGTGAAGATGAAGTGTAGAAGTTAACCAAGAAATTACGCAAAGATTTGGGGCCCTTTGGGCAGGTACGTTGGCAGACCTTCAAAGGTCTGCATCTGTTTCTAAATTTACTTTAGTGTAATTAAGAGGGATTTCCCCAATCGTAAGGAGCTATACTCCATGGTTTCTTACCAGTAAAAATCAGTTATTGTCCAGGTACAAATTCAACAACACAATTTTTGATCGTGATAACAGGTCATGAAGAGCTATTAAATTTCAGGCTGGATAGACATGGAAGTTCAACAGTATTAATGTCATTTCCGATCAAACTTCTTTATTTCGTGTCAAAGATCACTGAGGCATGCCAGCATAGACTGAAAATAGTTTCAATAACCTCAAAGTAAAGAACCAAAAGTAATCTTTGATATACTCACGGTGAACTTCGGAAGACGAATTTTATATGTATCTACAAGTTCCATCATCAAATCAACCAAATCAGAAAAGGGACTGTCTAAAACCATCCCTGCAATTGAAGGATCCTCAGCTCCATACATAAGGCTGCAAGTAATAAAATCATAAATTGTTCAGAGAAAAACCATATGCATTAGCTAAAATGTAATGTTTGAATAGCTATAATCACAATACTTATATTTAGTGCACTTATCAAGGAGAATCATTCAAATAAAGAGGGGAACAAACATATAAATGAGTTTCTTCCACCAAGGGAGGAAGGTACTGCATGAGTCTACACATATACAGAGCAGCTAACAACTTTCCTAGTTTAGTCAAACAAGTGATATAATTCAGCCTCAGGATAAAAGCAGTATTATACACAATCTAGTAAAAAAGGACTAAACAGGCGGATGTGACCCAAAAGCTGGAAAACTAGTTAGACAAGTAAAAGGTCCATGTATGCATTGATATTGTTTAGTTTTCTACTATTTATTTTTCATCTAGTAGCAGGACACACACTTGTCCATTTATACTAATTTAAATTTTATCTAAATTGATTTATTATAATTTTATATGTTGAATGATCACGTATTTGAAAAGGATTGAACTAATTAAGCATGAATAACACCTACATGAGTTCAATAACTGACGTGTTTTTCAAAAACATTAATAGAAACCTCATCACACAGGCCATTTCAGCCACTCAAGGTTGTCAAATTGAGATCTTAACTAAGACCAGGAAAGGGATTGTGTGGTTCTAACATAGACTGCAAGATCTTACTGAAATTAAAAAACATATTAATATATCTAATACAAGTAATAATATAATAAACTTCAAGGAAGAATTTAGATATTTATTTACTAGTTATTCTTTCACAATATTTCATATGATTCTATATTCAAAAGTGTGGGGAGTAAAAAGAGGAAGGAGTCCAAGTATCTTGCATTTCAGAAGAGGAAAAAAAGCCCAATTTGTGGGTTTCAGTAACAAAAAGAAAAACATGAGGAAGAACTTCTTTTTAGCAGTTCAGCTAGCCCTAAAACTTCAACATACCAAGAAGAAGAGAAACGCTACATTGCACCATCACAGACAAGAAACTCTAACAGACCAGAGAACAGACATGGACACAAATATAACAAAGCAGTCTGTCTGAGATGAGTAGAGAACGAATGGGAAAAAAATGGGTCTTGTGCCTTCCAGGTCACACAACCCAACCACGAATTTTACAACACTGCAGCCACCATCCAATCCACAATACTTCAGTAACTGTACCATGCTACAACCATTGCCATATAGTAACAAAAATGTTAAATGAGGAAGCATTATACCAATTATTGGAAAAAATCTTAATTGCAATTTACAGCAAAAAGTGTAACTATAAACAAATTCCAATATCTTGCTACGGTACTAGACAGTCTCCTTTTCACTGGCAAACCTTTCCTAAACCTCATTACAAAAGCAAGTTCAAAGCAAAAAGTGGATGATGATGATGATGATGAAAAACTACCTTGTTACAGCTCCCATTGAGCGACCCCACAAGCCAATCAAAGAGACATTTCCATCATCGCGCAGATAGTTGACCACAGCCTTCAGATCATCCTTCTGAGAATAGGAAGAGATAACAAACAATCATTTCATAATGAAGAAAGACAAATGAGTAGTAGAAACGTGTGTACACAGACTCCCAGCAAAGAAAAAACTCGAAGCATTTCTTGTTCTACTGTGATAGAAGATAATTGTCCTGTCCTATCATATCTAAGTTTCACAGTTTCCACTGATGAAACTGACATATTGCTAAAAGAATTACTAAATTTAACTTGGACTAATAATGTTGGATCAAAGTCACAAAAACCAAAACCAACAGCTTGCAAGTTCTAGAAACTATCTTTAGATGAGGTTTACTTATGTGTATTGTGTCCAATATGCATGCTAGTCCATATAAGGAAATAATAGAACTTTGAACCTGTCAAAATATCTCTTTCATTTGATGTCCTTCGCACATTTACTCAAAATAATTACGCGGGAGAGATAAGAGAAAAAATTCCTATGCCCCACGAGAGTGGATAAATGATACATTAATACGGCTATGCATTTAATAATTAAACAACATTTGATGTTTTTTAAAAGGCTATTGAGAAAGAACTTACTTCATTCCAGCCAAGAGTAACATGCTCCCCTCCAGAAATTCCAGATCCCGAGAAATCCAGAGTAAAAACTGTAATATTTGAGGGAAGTAAAATTATAGCAGCTTCACTAGCATCAGCCCTACATCCACTGTCATACAAACACATGACTCAGTCAGCACAACCCTATAAAATTTGAAATCTATAAACTATCCAATGCCATACATACACTATGGTGCACAGATATGATATTACATATCAGATATGTATCTGATACGGCTATTCTTAAGAAAATATAGGACATAATTTGTGCAATATAGATATGTATGAAAAATCATAAATCATGACAAATATATAATAACTTCAATTCAGATTAAGAACATAATTCTTGGATATTACTAAAGGAAAAATAAAAATGAAAAATTGTTATATTATTATCATAAATCAATGGTTATTGTGTCCTACAAACAGCAATAATATCAATCTCATCCCCTTCCTGAGCATCATTCCTGACTGTATCAGATATTCATAGATGTGAATCAATGAGTATCAGTATAAAATACCTATCCATGAAACGCAAGTATGGGTGCTTAATATATCATACACATCAGCAAAGAAAGTCACAGAACACATTATAATTATTCAGTATCTAAATCTCACATACAATCTAGAAAGGACTCTAAAGCTTTCAGAAGAACTTCTATAGTTTCAGAGGAACTGTTTCAAGCAACAGCGTGCTGTCTAAGAAAAAAGTAACACCCGACAATCACCTGTTTCCATGACAATATATAACACAAGGCAGGGGCTTTCCTTCAGGACTGACTATCGGCATGTAGTGGCTGCATTGAAGAACATCACCCCGACTGTTTTTTATCTGCAGAATATCAAATCTACATGACAGGCTGACCATGAAGGTTGTCAACAAAAAATGACAAAATATGACTGGACAAAAAATTGCCCATGATGGGGAAAAAGTTAAATCAACAAGGACAAAAGTTTTAGAATATCACTTACATACACTGTATTTATAAAATACAAGTTCAATTGAGAAATAATTCTCCTAAAATAGAATTTCAATTCTGATATTTTTCTCATCATATTATAGTTTCACCTTCTAAATGGTAACTATAAAATAAGATAAAAATCATCTTCAATGTATTTCCACATGGCAAATGCTGAAAACAATTTTGCAAATGCACTCAATTATGCTATTTTAAACTTACCTCTACATCCTTCCGTTGATACCATTTCCCTCTCAGCATGAACTCCTGCTCCAATAAATCACTTTTGGGGTCATATTCAGCTCTGCATCCAAATAAAAGATATGATCTCTTTACTTAAAAGTTGAAGTTAAATACGAAACAAAGAAAGTGTAAATAAATCAGCTAGGCGTGTACTGATATACATAACACAAGTCCCTATTCATCTCTTTAGGTATAATGACTTAGATATTTCTTGAAGTAAAAGCTTGTAGCAATCTGTGAGAAGCATACTGCATAGAAGTGTATAGCATGTATAATGTTATCTCAAGGCCTATATTGCAACTGGGCTCTATTAATACCTCGAGATTCGAAAGATGCACCTTTACGGTAAAACTCCTGAGCACACATATATACATACACACACATTCAAAGCAATAATCCATTCCTTTTCGATTTCTTCTTTCAGAATTTGATAGATCTCCCTTTTCAGAATATAAAAATTCAAAAAGAAATAAGCAATTGAATATTGGGCATAAATAACCAGACAACAACTAATTATCATATGTGTGTTTGGATAAGTAATAGTTTATATGTCTATGATACTTCTATCATATCAATACCACGTAAAGTTACACGACAGGTACGTCCATTCTTCAGAACACAAAAAGAACGAATCCATAACAAAAGAAACTAAAACTCTAAAAGGGTTTATAAAAAGACCCTTTTCTGCTGGAAGAATGAAATCTAACACTTGAACATGAGGTGACAAGGAACATCCCCAGGGTAGCTTAAAATTAGATCTCAATTTCCAACCAAATAAAATAGTTAACCAAATTAACATGATGTGAAAGCTCCGAAAAAACATGCTTTTGAAAAAAAAAAAAAAAAAAAA
>Ga0209389_1003080_pt1 | contig 13208 bp, 11 predicted proteins | sample CowpearedBW_FD_187526 | JGI IMG/M metagenome (GOLD analysis project Ga0209389, IMG submission 187526) | Root nodule microbial communities of legume samples collected from California, USA - Cow pea red BW (SPAdes) (version 2) | ecosystem: Host-associated > Plants > Roots > Nodule | place: USA... | reverse complement strand
AAAAATTTCATGTGTAAAAAATTACAAAGGTTAAAATGTAAAAAATAAAATAATTTAAGTATTTAGGTGAAATGATTTGATGTATATATTAGAAAAAATTATTGTAACATGTATATACAAGTTGGAATTAAGCTTATTTACTAATTTGGTCTGAAATTGGAGAGGTCGAAATTGGATCATTTTAAAAAATTGGGTACTAAATTGAACCAAAAATTTAAATAGAGCACTAAATTGAAAACAACTATTACCACTGCCACATGTCATGATTGTAAGCTATCACGTGGCACGATGATAAATTGACACGTGACAGTTTTTAATTTTTTTGATAATTTTTTTTTAAAAAATATTTAAAAAAAAAAATTAAAAATTCATTGGCTTGACATGTGTCCTGTACGGACACGGTGTTAACTCCAACTTAACGGAGATGACCAAATTGAATCTCCTTAGATCATTAGGGTACTAAATTGAACAAACCAAAAGTATGGGTACTAAATTGAACTTAACCAAAAAGTTGGGATACCAAATTAGTAATTATACCTAAATTTTACATCCTTTAAAAAGAAAATTGTTAAAGCAGATCTGTCTAATAGCTCAACCCAGAAAGGGATCTGAATTGATTAATGAGCCTTTCACTTGTTTAAGTTGAATCTTGAAGGAGTCTTTAAGTCTTATAACCCAATTAATCAATTTCGCAGTTTTGTGTTAATGGACTGTTTAAAGCAATCAAGAAAGTTTGTAAGAGAAGAGAAAGAAGCAAGACACAATAGTTTATACCGGTTCGATTCAAGATGAATCTACGTCCAGTCTTCTCCTAAGTAAACCCACTTAGGAAGATTCCACTAATACAAATAGGATCCAAGAATTACAAGAACACCTATATAATTCTAGAACCTAAAAACCCAAAGAACTTGATCTACCAATCAAGAACTCCCCCTAGGAGCAATGCATCCACACAATTGCACCTAGGCCTACACTTCACACAATGAAGCAACTGTAATCAGAGATACAATCAAAAGAAAAAAGAAACGAATACACCTATAGTTGTGTAGATTTGTCAATTTGCTCCTTGATTCAAGCTAGACCCATCAAGGTAGAATCAACCATCAATCTCCTTGAATCTTCACTTGAATGATCTTCCAAAATGCTCAAGAACTCTGTGACTCTCAGAGGGTTGTTTCTCAGAATGAATTTCAGTGATCTGTAAATTTTCTCCTTCTGAAACAAATTTCAGAACACAACTTTTATATTGAGTTTTCTGTTGTCATTAATGGATTATGAGTTTACCTAATCGATTATCGCGAGTGTGTTTCCAATGCCTTAGTGCAATACTCACAGTTAATCCATTAGTTAAACAACTAATCATTCATGTTTGCACAAGCAAAAATGTGATAGTTAATTACAACTTAATGCAGGCTTGATTTACATATGATAATTTCATACTAACAGCCTAATGCACAACCTAACTATAACAAGGCTAATTTAACCAGGTAGACATCATCAAAACCATCTTCATATAGGTTGAAGTAGCTCCCGCTTCCAACAATCTCCCCCTTTTTGATGATGTCCAAAATTTGTCCTGTGATACCATCAATAGTTGATTCCCTGCAACACATAAAGGAAACAACACTACTGCACAACACATCAAAGCAGCACAACTGCAAAAATGAACACACACACCTCCAAAAAAACTAAGGAACCTAAGGCCAAGGGACACAAAATGAAAGCCTAAAGGGTGGTTAAACAAAAGCTGGTGTGTGTGGGGAGTAGACTGAGTTATTCCTCGTTAGTGGCATCTTCAAACTGCTCGCTCTCACTTCCTTCGGCAGAGTCCGCAACAGCTTCGGGATTGGGAGGATCACGACCAGTATTGAGCAAAGCAAGTTGTTCTTGAACAGAGGTGAGTTGATGCTCAATGGAGTCCAGCTTAGACGCCCAAGTTTGATGATGATCAAGAAGCGTAGTGACCATGCGCAACATTTCCTGCTCATAGTGGGTTCTGGAGGCAGCAGAGGAAGGTTCAACATTGTCCATAGGGTTTGTATCTGGTTCATCCTTGAAGCACCAGATGTTTCCCCGAAATGCCAATCCCATGTGGTGAAGGGCATTTGCACCAATCAAACTGGTGTGATTCGGAGTGTAGGAAGCTTCACCAGAGAAATCAACCTTATAGTGTTCAAGGACTTTGCACAGAAACACAGCATAGGGCAGAGGATAGTTAGGGAGCTTGATAGCTTTTTGCATCGTATCAGAGACAACTTCAGACCAATCGATGAGAATATTGAATTTGAAAGCGTGGATGAGGAAGACTTGCAATAAGGAAGTTGTTGTGTGGAACCAGAATCCAAGCAATAAGGAAGGCAAGCACCCGTTCGTCCTTCTTCATCCCACCGGCGCGGAAGATGTTGTAATCGCGTTTGGCAGTGGGATCCCGCAAACAACCTTGGTAGATGTCTAGGCGATTTGCCCTAGGAAACCCTCGATGTGCCGGAATGCCTGCTATCCGGAAACCAGCAATGGAGGTCCAAATATCTGGGGTTAAGACAATGTTTACCCCTTTGACGCACGAAGTGAGAAGATCCTCTTCACATGTGAGGTTGGCGTAGAAAACCCTAACCAAATCTGGGTAGACATCACCCGTGAGTTGGATGAAAGCCTCTAAATGTTGGAAGGAAAGAAGCTCGGGAAAGGCAAAACCATGAGTGCGGAAGAAAGGAAGTTCGACGTGCTTGTGGTTGATGATTTTGCGGTTGCGAAAGGAACTGTTAAAGTTTTTCGGGGCTTCGGGGTCACTAATCCAACCATCAATGTCTAGATCTCGTTGCTTGGTTGCCATCCGCTTAATGCGCTTGCGAGAGGAGGAAGATGATGCCATGACGGATGGGTGATGGGTGCTAAGCAAAGAACGGAGCAATGGTGGAAAGGAAAAGGGGAAAACCTAGGGTTTTAGAGAGGTTTGGGAATACATGGGGCCTGGGTTCAAGAATTAAGAAAGGCATTAGGTGCAGAGTGGTACTAACCTAATGGATTAGTGGGAGCCTCTTTAGAAGTTAGGAAGCAACTAAGTGAGGAAAGGCCTAACAGGAGAGAGCACGATAATGGATTAAGGCCAGAGTTAGGCAAGCAACTACGCAGACTACACTCAAAATGCACACAAGCAGATGCAGAAACCAAAATGAACCAGGTATGGATAAATGTATGCTAATCATATATGCAGTATGCATGTGACTGGAAATGTAATATAACAGTGTACATAGGAAGAGCGTGACAGGCAAAACACACACAACAGAACAGAAAAAAATAAAACGAAATGACAGTTTGCTAAGTATGATCAATGAGAGCAAGTAATGTCCAAAATACCCAACTCATTTCTAAGAGTGTAAAACCTTTCTCTGGCAAGAGGTTTAGTAAAGATGTCTGCTAGTTGATTTTGTGTGTCAATGTACTCAACCTTGCATTCTCCCTTTGACACATGATCCCTAATAAAATGGTGTCGAATCTCAATGTGCTTGGTCTTAGAGTGTAGAATTGGATTTTTGGTGAGATTTATAGCACTGGTGTTGTCACATTTTAGAGGAATGTGATCAAGGTAGATGTCATAATTCTCAAGTTGATTTTTAATCCAGATAGACTAGGCACAATAGCTGCTAGCAGCTATATATTCTGCCTCAGTAGTGGAAAGAGCAACACAAGCTTGCTTTTTGAAGTGCCATGAGATTAGAGAGCAGCCTAAGAGATGGCAGGTTCCACTAGTGCTCTTCCTGTCAGTTTTACAGCCCCCAAAATCTAAATCAATATATCCTACCAGGGATATAGTAGAACCATGAGGATACCACAGTCCTAGGTTTCTAGTGCCTTTTAGGTATTTGAAAATACGTTTAACAACAGTGAGGTGGAACTCTTTGGGGCAGGACTGAAATCTGGCACATATACACACTGTGCGTAATATCTGGACGATTTGTAGTGAGATAGAGTAGTGATCCGATCATTCCTCGATATTTAGTCTGATCCACTGCAGAACCTGTTGCGTCAGTGTTTAGATAGCAGTTTATAGCCATAGGAGTTGACGATTCCTTGCAAGTGTCCATGTGGAACTTTTTTAACAGCTCAGTACAATACTTAGATAGATGAATGAAGAGTCCATGCTTTCCTTGTTTGATTTGGAGACCTAGAAAGAAGTGCAGCTCCCCTATCATGGACATTTCAAACTCATCTTGCATGTTTTTGGAGAATTCTTGGCATAGGAGAGTATTAGTTGAGCCAAAAATGATGTCATCCACATATATTTGAACAAACAGTAGATCATTTTTAGCTTTCTTGATGAAGAGTGTAGAGTCCACTTGCCCCCTTCGAAATCCACTTTGTATCAAGAATTCACTTAATCTTTCATACCATGAGCGAGGTGCTTGCTTAAGTCCATAGAGTGCCTTTTTTAGCTTATACACATGATCTGGAAACTCATAATCTGTGAAACTAGGGGGTTGTGCCACATAAACTTCTTCCTTGATAAAGCCATTTAGAAAGACACTCTTCACATCCATTTGGAAGAGCTTGGATTGTAGTAAGGATGAAATGGCAAGGAGAATCCGGATGGCCTCAAGTCGTGCTACAGGGGCATAGGTCTCATCATAATCAATCCCTTCTTCTTGACAGTACCCTTTGTCTACCAATCTAGCTTTATTCTTAATGATCATACCAGAATCATCCAGCTTGTTGTGAAAGACCCACTTGGTGCCTATGATTTGTTGAGTTTTAGTTCTTGGAACTAGATCCTAGACATCATTTCTCTTGAATTGATCCAACTCGTCATGCATTGCTAGGAACCAATGGTCATCCTTGAGAGCATCACTCACTGATTTTGGCTCAAGTTGAGAAACAAATGCTACATTCAGGCAGAATTGGCTCAGCTGGCTGTGGGTGGAAGCACTTTTAGAGATATCCCCTATGATGTTATCAAGAGACATATCTTTAGGCACAATCCAGTCAGTGGGCAGTTCTTCAACAGAGGATGAATTTTTAGCTGCTCCAAATGATGACTCTGCTGCTGTTACAAGTTCAGGTTGTGTCAAATCTGCACCTGTACCTTTTAATTTTGCAATATTTCTTGGATCAGAGGAGTTAGCTGGACTGTCAATAAACTCATCAAATGCGACATGAATGGATTCCTCTATAGTTAATGTTCATTTGTTATAGACTCGATAAGCTTTACTAGTCAAAGAATAACCTAGGAAGATGTCTTCATCAGCTTTAGGATCAAACTTGCCAAGATTGGATTTACCATTATTTAGTATGAAACACTTGCAACCAAAGGCTTTAAAGTAAAACACATTTGGTTTTCTACCTTTGAAGATTTCATATGGTGTGAGTTTCAAAACAGGTTTGATTAAGACCCTATTCAGCATGTGGTAGGCTATGCTTATAGCATCTACCCAAAAGTATTTTGGCAAAGAGTTGTCATTGAGCATTGTTCTTGCCAACTCTTCTAAAGATCGATTTTTTCTTTCTACAACACCATTTTGCTGTGGTGTTCTAGGAGCTGGGAAATTATGAGAAATGCCATGATGTTCATAAAACTTTTCAAAAGATTCATTTTGAAACTCACCCCCATGATCACTTCGAATAGACTTGATTTTCAAATCTTTCTCATTTTGAACAACTTTGGCAAATTTCCTAAAAACTTGGAAGGTTTCACTCTTAGATGAGATAAAGAATGTCCAGGTAAAACAGGAATAGTCATCAACAAATACAAGTGCATAATAATTTCCTCCTAAGCTTCTGGTCCTGGATGGCCCAAATAGATCCATATGTATCAGTTCTAATGGATTAGAGGTGAAAATATGTTGTTTTGACTTGAATGATGTCTTTACTTGTTTACCTTTTTGGCATACATCACACAACTTATCTATTTAAACTTTATGTCAGGCAAACCAGTGAATAAATGCTTTGACACGAGCTTATTTAGGTGACCCATATGTATGTGTGCAAGTCTTTTATGCCAAATCCAAGGTTCATCATTTTTAGCAAATAGACAAGCAATAGAATCAAAGGAAGTGTTTTCAAAGTCCACCATGTATATGTTCTGAATTCTTTTTCCAACAAACATCAGCTCATTTATGGATGCATGACAGATTAAACAGTGATTAGCTTCAAAGGTTACTTTTAGATTCTTATCACACAATTGGCTAATACTAAGCAAGTTGTGCTTAAGTCCATCAACTAGCAAAACATCCTCAATTTCCACAACTGATGAGGACCTTATCTTTCCAGTACCCATAATCTTACCTCTGTTATTGTCACCATATATGACATGTCCACTTACCTTGTGAGAGATTTTGCTGAATTTCTTGCTATCACCTGTCATGTGTCTTGAACAGCCGTTGTCCAGATACCACATTGACTGCTTAGCTTCAGCATGTTCCTGAAAAACATGTTATTTTGATGAAGCAGGTACCCAGGTAAACTTGGGTCCTCTTGTGTTAGACTGTTTTGCAACGCCTTTGGGTACCTATTTAAATTTGCCTTTAGGAACCCTACTGTTTTTAAAGTAGCAGGAATTAGAAAAATGGATAGGTTCAGAACAGTAGGTGCAAATAATAGAGGATGGTTTGCTGATGTTAAGGAAATTTCTACACGATAATTGATTAGAGTTGCCACTGTAACCAATTCCCTCTTTATTCAGCACACTTCTTTGAGATCCTAGTACCGCATCTAGGTTGGATCTTCCTAGGGTGAATTTTGAGAGAGTTTTCATCAAATACTCTATCTTTTCTAGCTGTCCTGGGCAGTGCTCACATCTGGACCTAGGATGCTTTTCAGATTTTTCTAATTTCTCCAAGCAAGTTATTAGATTCTCATTCTCCTCTTCTAACTGTTTTATCCTACCTTCAAGCCATTTAATCTCTCTTTTACGCTTGCTATTTGACTTTTGCAGTTTTGTAGCTTCCTTATGCAGTTCATTAAAGGCATCAAGCAGTTCATAGTAATTATTTTCCTCATGTTCAGATGTGAAACTACTCACACTGCTTTTGGATGACCCTGTTTTAGCCATCAGACACAGATTGTTTTCTTCTTCAGTGCTGTCATCAGATTCACTGGATGTGCTAGAATCATTTTCTTCCCAGGCAATGTATGCTTTCTTTTTCTTCATGTGTTTTTCTGCCTCATTTTTCTCTTCCAGTTTCTGCTTCATCTTCAGCACAGGGCAATCTGCCTTGATGTGTCCTGTCTTGCTATACTCATAATAGGTTTGAGTGTCAGATCTGGACTGCTTCTTATTTCCTGCATGACTGTTGTTAGTTTTATTCTTGTACTTGAAGAATTTTGAGAACTTTTTCACCATTAAGCTCAAGGCTTCACTGTCAGAGTTTCCATCATTGGAGTCATCTGCAAAATCTGTTTTCTTCAGTTTTGCTGCAGATTTTACAAAGCTCTAGTTCGTGTTCTCTCAGCTTTCCAAAGAGTGTAACTATGTTCATGCTAGTGAGATCTTTGGATTCTGAAATAGCAGTGACTTTGGGTTGCCATGTCCTGTTTAAGCTCTTCAAGATCTTGATATTGAGTTCTTCTTTGTCAAAAGTCTTGCCAAGGGCTAAGAGGTGATTTACTATATGTGTAAATCTCTTCTGTACATCACATATGCTTTTCTCAGTCTTCATTCTGAACATTTCATACTCTTGAATGAGAGTATTCTTCCTTGCTCTTTTAACCTCATCCGTGCCCTCATGGGTGACTTCCAAGACATCCCACATCTCTTTGGCTGATTCACACACAAAAACCCTGTAAAATTCATCCAATGTTAGTGCAGAAGATATAATATTTTTGGCTCTAATATCATAATGTGTCCTCTTATTCTCATCAGGGGTCCATTGTGAGAATTCTTTAGGAAAAGTTTCTTCATCCACTATTTTAATTGGTTTAAAAGGTCCATTCACCACAGCATCCCATACCCCTTTGTCTACTGATTCAAGAAAAATTTTCATTCTAATTTTCCAAACTGGATAGTTTTCACCAGCAAACAGAGGGGGCCTGTTAATGGATGCCCCTTTAACAAAGGTTTGAGATGTATTAGACATATCAGGATCTTTCTAATCGATTAGCGTGTGATTAACCAGCTCTGGTGCCAATTGTTAAAGCAGATCTGTCTAATAGCTCAACCCAGAAAGGGATCTGAATTGATTAATGAGTCTTTCACTTGTTTAAGTTGAATCTTGAAGGAGTCTTTAAGTCCTATAACCCAATTAATCAATTTCGCAATTCTGTGTTAATGGACTATTTAAAGCAATCAAGAAAGATTGTAAGAGAAGAGAAAGAAGCATGACACAACAGTTTATACTGGTTCGATTCAAGATGAATCTACGTCCAGTCTTCTCCTAAGTAAACCCACTTAGGAGGATTCCACTAATACAAATAGGATCCAAGAATTACAAGAACACCTATATAATTCTAGAACCTAAAAACCCAAAGAACTTGATCTACCAATCAAGAACTCCCCCTAGGAGCAATGTATCCACGCAATTGCACCTAGGCCTACACTTCACACAATGAAGCAATTGTAATCAGAGATACAATCAAAAGAAACAAGAAACGAATACACCTATAGTTGTGCAAATTTGTCAATTTGCTCCTTGATTCAAGCTAGACCCATCAAGGTAGAATCAACCATCAATCTCATTGAATCTTCACTTGAATGATCTTCCAAAATGCTCAAGAACTATGTGACTCTCAGAGGGCTGTTTCTCATAATGAATTTCAGTGATATGTAAATTTTCTCCTTCTGAAACAGATTTCAGAAAACAACTTTTATACTGAGTTCTCTGTTGTCATTAATGGATTAGGAGTTTACCTAATCGATTATCGTGAGTGTGTTTCCAATGCCTTAGTGCAGTACTCACAGTTAATCCATTAGTTAAACAGCTAATCATTCATGTTTGCACAAGCAAGAGTGTGATGGTTAATTACAACTTAATGCAGTCTTAATTACAACTTAATGCAGTCTTAATTACAACTTAATGCAAGCTTGATTTACATCTGATAATTTCATACTAACAGCCTAATGCACAACATAACTATAACAAGGCTAATTTAACCAGGTAGAAATCATCAAAACCATCTTCATATAGGTTGAAGTAGCTCCCCCTTCCAACGATAAGTGTGAATGACGCACATTTAAAAACTAATTTAACCTTTTTTTCCTTTCTAATTTTCTCATTACATGTTTGTTCAAAATCACAAAAAGGATATACATATAATTACAAATCATCACATATACATAAATTGGTTCCCCATGTTTTTAGCAAAATAATATAACAAAAACGATATTCACACACAACATGTTATGGAAAGGTTATATTTCCAACTTCGAGTTTTCAATAAATTAAAAACATTGCATGTATCAACCGTGTCTTTCATTCCATTCCATAGAAGTTTAGATTCATCAATCTTAACGTAAAATCATTACATCTCAGCTTCGATTCTAGACTCGTGCAATTGTCATTCTTGCGTGCCACAATCAAAATGTGAACAAAGCAATGCATAGTAGTGTACAATACTAGTGAACCTAAGCCTTCTACAACAAGATTCAAGACCAACACATGCAGATATTCAAATTATGCAGAGATTGTTGCAGAGAAACCCATGCTTTTTGATCCTGATGAACTGAAATTCGCTCTGAACAAACCCATTTAGTATGGTTTAAGACGAGTTTAATGAAGTTATATTCGATCTAAACACACTCTGCCACATTAAGTTCATCCTCGTGGAACTACATTCACCATTGTTCTCAATCATGCAAATTAAATGTTGAATAATCCATGTACCGGTGAACATAATCACATGGTCAAATTATGCAGATTGGCAAAACAGTGTCACATTCTTGCTTTCTTGTAGGTACCTCATGCATAAGGCATTGGCTAAAGGTGATTTTTTTTTTTGAATATTGCAATATTAATTAATTAATATCATACATTCCATCAAATAATAAATTAGCAAAATAAAAAAGCTGAAGCATCTTTGCAACGAGGAGTAGATTAGCAGGGTGGTGGTGTCCGCATCTGAAAGAATACGGAGGAGATCACTGGGTGGGGTCCACATGACGGGAATCTGCAGAACAAGTAACAGAATGAGACCCCTTTTGGTCATTTGCCACACTCACACCATTCCATATATGGCATCTGCTCAGTACACTTGAAAAAGCCTTCATAATCTGTGTAACCTCAAAAACCACCAAGAGAATTACACGTCCCTCACACAACCACTCTTACAGAAAAAAACTTCCTATCACTTTTATCAAGTTTTGTTCAACTTTGGAGGATTAAAAATCAGTAATTTATCGACCCTTTTGTTTTCTTTATAGAGGCAAAGATCAATCACTGTGTGGTCCAAACATGTACGAAGAAAACAGTTGCTTTGATCCCAATGGGGTGGTGGCAGAAGAGTGTTTTTCCCAGATGGTTTCAAAATCAGAGGCAGTTATGTCTGGGAGTAGCATACAGCACCACAACACCTTTGGGATGGAAAACTTGGCCTACACATATTCCAGTGGAGAAGATGCTTCTGCTGTGGCTATGGAAATCATTGCACACCCTCAACAAAACTCATACTCCCAGTTTGTGCAAGTGGTGAACAACCATGGTTCATGTGAGGACCTTTATTCTTTCCCCACACTAGAGAGGGCTCACCATGATCATCAATTTCCTTACTCCACACCAACACCAGATCTTCTCAACCTTCTCCACATGCCAATGACCTTTGAAAACCAAAGCAGCAATCTTCCAAAACCCTCTGGCCCCTTGGGAACAGCAGACAGCACAAACGTTTCCTCTGTTTCATATGACCCTTTCCTGCATCTCAACCTGCAAGCACCTCCCCCACCTCTCAGAAATGATTTTGCCTTTGGTGCAGGGGGTGCCATAGAAGGTAGTGGAATTGCATACCAAGATTTTGGAAATGGGGTGGTGGAGTTCACTCAAGATGTGGGGAAAAAGAGAGGGGGGAAAAGGATCAAACAGTTTACCAGCACTACTACTGAGAGACAAAGGAGAGTGGATTTGAGTAGTAAATTTGATGCTTTGAAAGAACTCATCCCAAACCCCTCCAAGGTAACATTTTTGAGTAAATTATTACACTGTTGAGATTCTGTCAAATTATAGACATTTTTTTGTCTGGTTTTTCTATTTCACAGTAACTCTTCAATTGTTTGAAAACGTGTCTTTTTTCTAAGAATGGTTAAAAAAATGTAAACTTTGAAAAAAAAAATATATGATTTTTAATTGAACCCACCAGCATTAATTAAAGCTAATGTGTTTGAATGTAAAGAAAGTAGAACTGAGTGAATGATTTTGTTTTTGGAAACCGAACCAAAGAGTGATAGAGCATCTGTGGTGGGAGATGCTATTAACTATATCAGAGAGCTTAAGAGAACAGTGGACGAGCTGAAACTATTGGTGGAGAAGAAAAGGCAAGAGAAACAAAGGGTGGTAGTGATGATGAGGCACAAGGTTGAAACTGAAGGGCAAGATGGTTCCAATCTGGACCCAGATGATGGTTCCTACAATGAAAGCTTAAGAAGTTCTTGGATACAACGGAAATCCAAAGACACAGAGGTTGATGTGCGCATTGTTGACAACGAGGTAACAATCAAGCTTGTTCAAAGGAAGAAGATGGATTGCTTGGTGCATGTCTCACAGGTTCTTGATCAGCTCAACCTCGATCTCCAACATGTTGCTGGTGGCCACATTGGCGATTTCTGCAGCTATCTGTTCAATACCAAGGTTTTGTGTGGAATGAATATTAACTATTACATGCATGTGTGTGTTTTTGTGTTAAAAATAGTATATATGATTGTTTTTGTGGTGGTGCAGATGTGTGACGGTTCTTGTGTTTATGCAAGTGCCATAGCCAACAAGCTCATTCAGGTCATGGATACTAGTTTGGCAGCAGTGTCACTCAATTCATGATCATTGTCATAGTTCAGGACGAATTATGAGTGTTCTGTTTCTTAACTGATAACAAGTTGCTCTTTTGTTTAATTGTTCTTTTTTGCCGTCTATGTTTAGTATATATTTGACCCATCCCAAACCATAGTCATATAAGTGGAATTAAAACTCTATTGTTTGAATGATGTTATATTCCTATGTTAACTATATTAAAAAAAATAATAGAAGTATTTTTTAGATCAAATATGTGTAGTGTTCTTTTTTCTATTTTACTGGAAGAGAAGAAAAAAATGTTCAAAATCTATTGTTTTATGCTGGGATTTTTAAAATAGGTGTAAGTATGTTTTGGTTTAAAATTTTTGGAATGAATCCATAATTGAATTAAAAATTTATTTTAATTTGAAAAAAAAACTATAATCATGTTAAATAAATTAAAAATAATTTTAAAAGAATAATGTTTTCCCTCGAATTATTTTTTTAGGAATTGCAATATCTTTTTGATTTGAAATATTATAATCGTATTCTTTTAAAATTTGATGACAATAATTTATAACTTTTTATGTTAACAACTTTAATATGATTTTTACTTGAATTCATACAATAACAATCATATATTTATCATGTTTTTAAGAATTATTATACATTTTTTAATATGCATATATTACCTATTGTATTATATTATTTTCAAAATAAATGTATCGGTGTATCGAATATGTATCGTATTCGATACACCTATCTAAAGGTGACAAAACGGGTCAGTCCAACCCGCCATTAACCCACTAAAAATTGGTCGAACCAGGCTAGCTCGTGACTTAAAAACGGGTTGAATCGTGAAACCCGTCCTGCAACAGAGCGGGTTGGCAGTCTGGCTCACCAGTTTTGGTTTTGATTTTAGTTAACAAACCCTACCACCCAATCAAATGAGCAGCACATGCCTTTTTTTGTCTAATAATAGGATGCGAGTTGGCCTGACCGTATTGGCGAGTTTGCGAGTTTCACTGGGCGGGCTAGTCCAAGTTGGCAAGTTGATATGGTTGACTTGGCCTGCTTTTTTTTGTTGAGATGACAGGCTAGTCTAGACCTAACTTACTTTGTCATCCTTACACGTATTACGTATTGAATACGTGTTGTATGATATTTGATACACGTATATATGTCGTAATCGATACACATGTCGTATCCGATACATGTATTTTATTCGTGCATCATAAATTATTACTTGAGATTAATTGATTTCACTTTAAATTTGAACTGAATTTTAATTTAAAAATCTTTATA
>Ga0209389_1003077_pt1 | contig 13212 bp, 13 predicted proteins | sample CowpearedBW_FD_187526 | JGI IMG/M metagenome (GOLD analysis project Ga0209389, IMG submission 187526) | Root nodule microbial communities of legume samples collected from California, USA - Cow pea red BW (SPAdes) (version 2) | ecosystem: Host-associated > Plants > Roots > Nodule | place: USA... | reverse complement strand
TAATAATAAAATTAAAAATTTGGGGGAGCCATGGCTCCCCTTAGTCCCAAAGAAGGTCTGCCAATGACCTCAAGAACCACAAATCATGCATGAGTGGCCAAACCAAAACAAGCATTAAACATGGAAATCAAATGCCAACATAGAAATGGAAAATCATATGGATTAGCATCAAAAAATACACAAGAATTCAGTTCATTATATCTAATCTCAACAAATAGGTTTAGCTCTCCATGGTGGAGAACCTATGTTTTACAAATTAGAGAGATAGGGAAGAGATGTAAACGAAAGAGAAGATGCAAACCCTCTCCCAAGGTTCTTAGCAGCTGCTCCATGCTCCAATTGTACCTCCCCTTCGCATCAACACCTCCAATTCGTAACCCATCTTCCTATCCAACCCCAAAAAGGAGAAAAACCACCATGAATGGAGGAGAAGACCTAAGGAGGGGTGGAAGAGCTTCCTAACACCCTTAGCAACCTCCAAGAGGCTTTCGAAGCACCTAAAAGTGTTTCTCTATCGTGCAAAATGAGGAATGGTCCAAACCCTTGTGGGAAACAATATTAAAAACCCATTTTTGACATGCAGCGATGCCACCGCTCAGCCTTGTCTCAGCAGCGCTCGACGCCAGATTTTTGCAAACTGAATGGTGCTCAGCCCCAGTTCACCACCGCTCAACCTTGGGCAATTTGACAACATTATGTATTTGAAGTACTAGGCATGATTCCAGTGGCACTCGACGTGGGTATTTGCTTCAAAATCAATCTTTTCTTGTCCAATCATGCTCCCTTGAGTTCTTGCTTGTTTTCTTCCATTACAAATGTTTCCTATTAACTTATTTAACACAATTAAAAGAGAGATTAGAGGTAAAACAAACATAAAACAACTAAAACACAAAATAATACAAAACACACTAAACTTAAGGATATAACAAGATAAAAGTTAGGACAAAGTTGATTTATTCATGACAATAAACACACAAAAAGAGATAAAAATGGACATTATCACAGGGTCCTAACAAACATCTTACGACGAATGGCGTCGCTTCCGCCTTAGATCAACATTTGTGCTCAGAAAGATTTCAAGTGGCCTTTCGAGTCGCTTTCCTAGAAAATAGGGAGCCACCTTTAGGACCATGAAGTGAGGTGGTATCTCCTCTTCCATGATCTCCCTCTCGGACGAGTGTCCTTCATCTGGCTCGGGGTTCCCCCGCCGAGGATCATGACCTTTATGGGTACCATTCTCCTGCATCTATAGCTGCAACTCCTCGTTATACCTTTATAACTACTCTTGTTGATGAAGAGACTCATCTAGGCGTCGATGTGCCTCAATGGATTCCTACCACAACCGCTTTTGCTCGACCTCAGTCACAATTTTGCGACGCTCAGCATCGACCTCTACCTAGTTTCTCTCCACTTCAGTTTACCTACGTATTGCCTCGTTCTCTAGTCTTAGATGTTTGATCTGTTGCATTACTTGATCAATGTGTGTAAGACCCACTAAATTTAAATAATTAAATAAATAATTATTTAATAAATGCGGGTAGGAGAAGCCTTTATGGCATTAAATGTTAACCTTCATGATGTGGAAAAGTACTAGCTCAAGTAGTTTAGATTACTTTGGTTGTGTAAGAGGACTTGGGTTCAAGTCCTGTGTATGCCATTTGTGTTATTTAATTTTATTATTTTTCTGATGATGTGATTGGAGCATGATAAGTAAGGATATAATCTTTGAAGTATGAATTTTATCATGAAAGACGACTTGGTTGAATTGGTTGTGCACTTGAATTGAAATTGTGTGGAGATGGGTTCAAACCTTGGCTTGGACAAGGTAATAAACTTTCTTTTTATCAATTCTAGTTTTGGTAAGAATGTGAAGGGGCAAGAGAAACCCTAGCTAGAGGAGCAGCCAAGGGTGCTGGAAAATCAAATAGAATACAAATTGAATGACAATTAAAACTAAGCTTAAGGTCATTTTCGTTTTTTTATTAATCATCATTAAAGTATCATTAAAGGGAAGAATTGAGGGAGAAAGAGAGGATCCTTGAGTCTAACAGTTTTCTTTTTATCAATTCTAGTTTTGGTAAGAATGTGAAGGGGCAAGAGAAACCCTAGCTAGAGGAGCAGCCAAGGGTGCTGGAAAATCAAATAGAATAACAAATTGAATGACAATTAAAACTAAGCTTAAGGTCATTTTCGTTTTTTTTTATTAATCACCATTAAAGTATCATTAAAGGGAAGAATTGAGGGAGAAAGAGAGGATCCTTAAGTCTAACAGTTTGAGGATAGTGAGGAGGGTTTTTATAGAGGAGAAACGTGAGTTTTGAAGCGGAAAAGGATACTGGTTTGGAGGAGAGTCAAGGGGAGTCCATTGGTGATCCTAGGAAAAAGTCTCAATTTTCAAGTCTAAGCGAGGAAACCAGGTTAGGGGAGTTCCTATTGATTGCTTGATTTTTTTTTATTGAATGAATCGTGATGTATGAGGGGTTGGGATTGCATTTTATGTAAATATCAGAGCTAAAATCGGGTTTCTGGAATTTTTCCAGAAACCGCCTGGCGAGTCGTGCGTGACCCAGTTTCTGGGTATCATCTATGAACCGCTTGGTGGCAGAGGATGAACCACCAAGCGACATGAACACTGTGACGCTGTTTTTGGCTATTTTGAATCTGTTTGGGGGTACCTGTGATATCATCGTGATGTTCATATGCTTAAATGAGAATTTGAAGAGTATAGTTGTTTTTGTATGTTATGGTTCTGCAAAATGCATGAATTCTTGAATGGATTTGGGGGTAAGGATTCCTGTTGGGGCTGGGATAAATAAGCATAAGCATTGTCAATGTTGGATGCACTGATTTTGTAGGAAAGATGATTGTATGAATAAAGCATGAACTGTATGATGTGTATTATTGGGTGTTGAATTGATAAATTGGTACATATGTGATTAAATATTTAGTGGATCAATGAACGTGGTATAATTGGGTACTAAAAGAGGTTTAAATGAGTGAAAGTCGTGAAGGATGATATGAGTTATTGGCTATATTGGGATAATTGATTTATGTGATTTAGAAAGTATATTATTTGGTAGTAATTATGAGACGAATATGGGTGAGCTGGTTGAATTGAATATTTTCATATATATATTGATTGGGCAACAATATTTTTGGTTATTCCAATATATGTGCAATTCAGTTCAAATCATGGTAGCAGCAGTTATATGAATATGTGTCTGTAGATCCTAAGACATGGGGTACTCTTGATTAAATAGTTTTGTGTGGGTTAGTTGGTGATGTGAAATGTGAAGTTGAATGTGCATTATTGTTGATTGGATTGTATGTTAGTAATTGAGAATGATGATAGGTGCAGTTGTACAGGTGCATATCAGAATTATAATTGTGAGTGTATGATTTTAAGTAATGCTATACAATGGTTGATTTTATATACATCCATGTTGCGTAGTTTCAAAGAGTGTATGCTATGTTGGTAGTTTTGGTGACTTGACAAAGATGTGTGCATATTGATAAATGATTTGATGGTATGCATAATTGGGTGTGATGTAATCTAATTATAGATTTTGACTAGATTACTATACTGGTACTATAATTTGTGCTTGGATTTGTTTGCGGTCCATAAGGACTCGTTAATGTGCCAAAAACTAGTAGCATTACGCTACTAGTATGGCGTCTGGCGGCGCGAGACAAGCCGCCAGGCGGTAGACAATTAACTCAGTGGCAGTGGTCATTGGATGAGATGGCACCTGGCGGCAAGGGGGGGTTCCGCCAGGCAGAAATTGGAGCAGTAGCAATACTGGGAACTGTGAGGCGCCTGGTGGTAGTGTTGGTTTCACTAGGCAGAAGACGTGCTGCAGAGGCTCTGAAGGAAGCGTGGCCCCTGGCGGTAGGCTTGGACCCGCCCGACGGTGATGGTGCAATAGCACTCATGATGGCGCGTGGCGCCTGACGGTGTGAGATGCCCGCCAGGCGGTCTGGGCCTAGTATCCGCCTAGTGATGTGTGATGCGCGCCAGGCGGATTTGGTTAAGTGTCGGTGCGCAAGGAAAGGTTTCTACACAGCTTTAGGTGATGTTCATGATGCGAGGCTTTGGCTAGGGGTCCAGTTACGAGTGTAATTCGTATTGGAGTAACACATGACCACTCTAGGTTATAGCCTGGTGGTTTAGGAAGTCCAGTGGAGTGTGCGAGTTGTGGCTCGTACGACGAGGTTCGGGTGATTGCCTTCCTCAGTGCATTCTGATGGAGTTTTGGTAGTCTAGAACAGCTACAAACATCATGTTTTTTTCAAGGAGCTCCACTTGGTGTCACGGTGAGATGTTGTGGCAAAGTTATTCCCACATATGGACTATCAGGTGGTGGCCTGTAGTCGGAGGGGCGAGTAGACACTCGTGCAGCAAAGATCGATCATTGATCTCACCTAAAGGGTATAGAAATGATAGACGTCTAATGCAAATGCTGGAAGTGGAGAAGAAAGGAAAAAGGGAGAAGAATACTAACCCGGGGTTAACTTTGAGTTGATGTATTTATTTATGATATTTGTTTGTTTTTATTTACATGAGCTCAGCCTATCTCTGTGTGTGTGGCGATGATCATGTAACTTGTTACATGGGAGCAGATGTTGATGCAAGTGAGCAGGCTGGTGCATAGACACGGAGCGGGGATAGCATGAGAGTCTTTTAATTATTATGTTTAGGAAATAAATTTGTCAACTCTCATGAGTCCTTTTAATATCATTTCCGTTTTATAAACTATGAATTAGTGCTTTTATTGCACGTTAATAAAAGTTTTAAATAATTTCCGTATTTTGGAAAATTGTTGAGAATAAATGACGTGGTTTTATTTAAATTTGTTTCTCATTTATTTTAAATAAGTAATTTCCGGCTAGGACGTTACAGTGTTCCTAATTTCTATATGCATTTTTATCCTTGTTAAAGTTTTGACATTCAATTTTGATATGTCTTTGTTCCCACAATTGTAACAAGTAAAATTAAAAATACTAGTAGATTCATTTCATTTAGAATTGTACCTCCTTTGACTACCTTTGTTACCTCTTCTCTTAAGAAACTTTACAAAATTTTTGACTAGAAGATTTAGGTTCTCATTGTCATTGATTTTAGTCACATCTTCATCTGAATCATCATTCTTCTTAGTGCTTGATTTAAGTGCAATGTCTCTCACCTTTTTATCTCCATTCTCTTGCTCATTCAATTAATTCATCATTATTTCATTCCCTCTTAGCTTTCCAAACAAATAAGCAGTGATCATGGTTAATAAATCCTTAGATTCTAAGATTGTCTTGACTTTAGGTTGCAACCTTCTATCAAGGCACTTCAAGCCTTTGATGTTCACCTTTTCTTTGTCAAACCACATCAACATGCTCTTTCACTTTTACACCTAGTCAAACAAAAGATAAGGATTATCTCTCCTTACCTGGATTTATTGAACAAGTTTGTCCTTGACACTCTTCTGATACTTAAAAAAAATCAACTTTTAGTTTAACCAAAGTTCAAAATCACTTCCTCAAAGTCTCAAGCAATTACTCCAAACCAAAAGAGACTATCACATTTATCTTGTCATAAATATACACATCAAGCATCATAATTATACATTAATCACACACATCAAATGCACACAATAAGAATTGAACACGTATCCACCAACCCATAACAAGACTTTAATCAATTGTACTACACTTCTATCCTAATTCATAGTTATTAATTCAAAAGGCATGATGCACGCCCAACACCCTTCATGACATTTTTATTTATTTTGGTGATATAATAGAATTATTAATATTTTAAATCTAATAGATTGTATATGAAAAATATTGTTTTATAACTTTAACATTTTCTTCCTAGACAAGGAACAAATTAAAAAGTTTTTTAATTTGGCATTCAACTGATATACATATTTTTTTAGTATATCTTTCTCAATCTCCTCTACGATCAAGAAGTCTCAATTACAATGAACTGTCAATTATAATGAATAATCATATGACACTCTCATAGAAAGAGTGTAAAATATAGCTCACAAGTTACAACTTCACTTAGTGAAGGATTTTAAAATATCCAAACTCTCAACCCAAATTTTTCTCTAAACATTATTAATATGACAACTTCGTTGAGAATTCGAATTGCAGCTCTTCATTTGAAATCTTCTTGATATGGAATGACTTGATCAATTTCTTCAATTTGATTTTTTGTTTGAAACTTCAACGTCATTCTTCAAGACTTCAATTTTTAATCAACTCATACTAGGATATCTTTTTCCATTTATTATTAAGCCCAAACTTGATTTGAATTCTACTCTCTTCAATGTTCACAATTGGTTTGTTAAGTAAACTTTGTGCAACTTGATTTTGCATTTGAATCGTTAGAGCAGTAATATATGACATTCAATCAAAGAGTTCATTCATCAATTATTTCCTAATATTCAGATTATTTGAAAGTTTGATTCAAAAACGTTCTTCTTCCAAAATTTAATTATCAAGAGATAATTTTCTTGAGCGTTTTAATTCATATATCATGTATTTCAACAATTGAAGATTCAAAATGTGCCAAAAAGAATGAGTTCTCCGTCTTCGAGTACCAAAATCAAACCAAAAGGGTGCATGTGCAACACTAAAAACGTTAATGGCTAGGAGCTAGCTTGTTAAGAGAAGAGAAAAATACACTAGAGTGAAGGACTCACATTCTTAAAGAGAAAAGGAGGTTGTTTGTGCTCTATAATGAATGAATTTAACTCGCCTATATAACGAGTTTGAGTTGGGTTAGAAGTGAGTTGACTCGTGACTCATCAACAACCTTTTACATCATTTTCATTATAATTATTTACTACTTTTAATTATTTAGATTATTAGTTATGCTTTTTTTAGGACTAGATTGTTGTCCAATAATGTTTGAATAGTGTGGGTGTTTAATTTATTTTTTTGTCCAATCATATAAGTGAGGACTTTAATCTTTAGTTACAATATTTACAATATTGTTTATCAATTATGATTGATGTTTAATTAACTAGGTGAATATCTTAACTTTTGTAGTATAAATAGGTAGATCAAGTAATTCACTTAAATTGTATATGATAAATATATATAATAACTAAGAGAGTAAAATATGTTTAAACGAGTCAGCCTAGTTAACCCATCAACCAATGGTAGGTCAAGTTGGGTTTTGTAAAATGTGAATTAGGTTTAGTAACATCAGTTTTTACTCATCTCATGGTGAACCAACCTATGTGTGGATTAACTCCCTTTGACACACCTAAATGAAAATCAAACCTCTTCCTTCTATAAAAAAATGATGATGATTATGATGATGATGATGACGACTCCGATGACAACTAGTTATTTTTAAGTTTAATCATTTATAATATTAATATGATTATAATATTTATTCCTTTTAATTTTATTACATTCAAAACAATTTATATGTGTGATACATTTTATGATTATAATGTGTTTTATTTACAATATTTATTTGTACCTTGTTTCCTTTAAATTATGATTAAATAGTGAAATTAGCATGTTTAAACAACATCCACTCATTATAATTGACATTGATTCACAGTCGTTTAAGTGAACAATGTTTGTTCCAATTGACCAAATTTGCAATTGTCACTTAAGTGTGTCTAAGCTCACCTTAAGCAACAACTGACTATTCCACTTACTCGACTTTGAGCTTACATCAACCAAGAACAAGTACTTTTTCTTGATTAAAGCAATATCTTTCCACTTTAACCAAAGCAATTGTTCTCACAACAATTAAGTTCTTGCTTCAAGCCACGTGTTTTCATTCTAAATACAATCAATTTAAGCAAAACTTCATCTCACCAAATGATTATGTATTTTGCGACAAATTTTCTCATTATAACTTGTGATTACTTAATGTTATGTTCTTAAGCATTTTTGTATAAAAAAAAGGGGTTTATACCCGTATGTTTAACATCATAATCTATGACAAAAATATATCTTTTATCACAAACTTTATGACTCTCCTTAGGTTAAGACATCAAATTTTGTAATAGTGTTTTTTTTAAAGTTGATGATTTATAACATGTGTTTACTACAAATAATAATAATAGAGTATAATGGGATGCCACTACCTATTTTGCAATTGAAGTAAGACCTAAATTGAATTACGAGAAAATTGTTAATAACCTACGAATCAAATTCCTTTGCAATAATTCGTCAAAAATTTTCGTTTACTAATGGTTTCCCATTAGTTAAAAATTTGTTTTTCTATAGAATGGTCGTCGATATATTTTACTGACGGATTGGAAAATCCATTGCTAATTACTGAAGATTGCAATTCCGTTGATACTTCCAACGGAATCCCATCGTTAGTAAAATTTGTATGTAAATATTGTGATTTGATCTTCTTCTTCCTCTTCATCCTCTTCTTCTTCTTTTTTTATTTTTTATTTTTCTTCTTTTTCTTCCTCCTCCTCCTTTTTTCCTCCTTGCCCTCCTACTTCTCCACCGTTATCGTCATTGCATTCGTCGTCACCTCCTCTAGCTCTTCTTGTTTCTCCTATTCTTCTTCTTCCTTCTCCTCCAACTACAACAACTCTAACATCCCGACCGAATATTACGAATTTAAATAATAAAATAAAGAATTAAGCAACAACTTCATTAAATAATACCTCATTTCCCAAAAACGCGGGAAATTTAAAACATTTTATTACTTCCAATTAAAATCCAAAATCCATAATTTGCAACTGGAAATAACATAAAAGCCTCTCATAAGAGTTTACAATTTATTTCAAATCAAAAACAACACTCCCAAGCTTTCCCCCGCTTCGTGGCTAAGCATCACTAGAACCACCTGCAACAACATCATCTGTTCACATGTACCACATACACGATCATTGCCAAACACAAGCAGATAGGGTGAGCTTAACAGATAAAGCATATAATTATATTTATATACATATATAAATCACTTATATATACTTCATGCAATCACACTAAATGAAATCCCTCCTTAGATTCCATATCACCTGGCCACAACCAGGTTATTCGTGATCTACCTTTTCTAGTGTTTACCTCAAGGTGACTTGCTGCCATACCTATCGGCCACAACCGATAAAGCACTTGTGGGAAACCATTGCTATGGATCTCACATCGTAACGCCAGGTGGAGTTCCCAAATACGAACATAGTCTGCAACGTCCCAAGACTACCAAACTCGTTAGTTAAATACTGAGAAGGGCAATCTATCTAGACCCATCCGTACTGGCCACAACCAGCACACTCACACCAGCAATAGTCGCCAACCCGAGCTCAACTCAATGGTTCCTCGTGTTCATTTGCCATCCCAAGCTCAACTCGAGGGATTCCATTCTGAGATCAACTCGAGGAATGCCACGTGCTTAACCCCTATCCCGAGCTCAACTCAATGGATACGTTCCGAGCTCAACTCAAGGAACACCAGCAATCCCACCTTTGAAGCATCACCAAAAGTCTTGTAGATCACGCATGTAGAAAATCCAACAAACCGAGGCTGCAACAGCAAAATTGCCTAGCGGGGGACACGTACCGCCAGGCGTTGCCGCTTCTAGATCGCCTGACGGGTGACGCGTACCGTCAGGCGTGTAGCGCCTCAGATTTCTTCCTTGATGTAGATACCGCTTGGTGGGAAGACCCTCCCCGTTAGGCGCACCAGTTCCAGTGACTCTTTGTTCTAACGCTTCCGCCTGGCGGAGCCTAACTTGCCGTCAGGCGACATACCAGTAACTGCACACTGCTAGTTTTCCTCGAGCACTACAAGTCCTTACCCAAGTGTTTTCGCTTATGGCATTCATACTTCATCTCCAAAATAGTCACTTTTGTCATGCCATGTATCACATATAGCACAGTTTCGTTATTTCTTAGTAGATTCATAGATTCACATTATTTAGCTATCCACCCATGCTCCAAATTTCGTATTTCCATACACCCTATGGTCTAATTTCAAGTCTACCATTAAAGTGTCTTAGTATAGTTCACACTAGTTGCTCACTTCCAATAGGAATTATTCTCACGTAAGAATCCTTATTCTACAATAAACCTATATCGCATTCCTCTCTAGTGCATATTCATTTGACACTTCCAGTTCTTAATGGTTTAGAACCCCAATTTCAGTCACGTTTTGATTTAATAAAGTTCCTAATGGCACTGTCCTTACCATACAAATTCTCCACACTTTCACTCATCTCAATCGAATTTATACTGGTAGATTATATACCTATTATTATCATACAACTAATCCCACATAGTTACCATTCATCATTACTCAAGGTTTATCAATCAAATTCCCACTTACACTCTAAGAATAGCACGCACCTGTATTTTTACTAAAGCCAGCATTTCCAGCAACTCTCGCAACAATGCATAATCCATTTCGTCTGAGATGGCGCTTGGCGGCAAGCCCCGTGCCGCCAGGCAGTGCATACAGTTCTCGGCAATTTCCCAGAATTCCTGCACCTGCACTACTCTTCTCTCCAAGATTCCTCCAATGCGAATTGACCACACACTTCCAATTATTGAACAATCCAAACAAACTAATTTTTCCATTTCAATAATATAAATACTCAATTTAAATTCCCGATATTTGATCCCAGAGGCTAAAATTCTCAAATCATCAAACCCTGAAACATCTCTCCACTATTCCATTCGATTACACCCTCGATTATGTGAATATACTCACCGTTTGACATCACAAACATCCTTTAATGATTACAGTTAACTTTCCCTCCGATTAAAATTAACCTAGAACCTAGAAAATATCAAAAACGAGGGAAAAAGGTTCGCGTCGCCTGGCGGTTGTTCATCACCGCCAGGCAGTTCAAGCCAAAACCCAGAAACTGGATTAATCACCAAGCGTCGCCTGGCGGGTAGAGTAGTGCCACCAGGCAGTTCCATCTCTGGAACCCAAAAAACACCACAAAAATAGCATAAGCCGCCTGGCGGCTTTGAATGCCTACCAGGCGGTTTCTGGAAAACTTCCAGAAACCCAGAATTCACGTGACAGTCAATGATTTATACATGTACAAGCTATTCATAAAGCAATTAAACATAACACACATAAGTAGCGAGTTCTAGCTCCCCTAACCTAGTTTTCCCTTGCTTAAAACTTGAGAAATCCAAGGTTCTTCTTTAAGGCAACAAAAGTCTTCTTAGCACTCCCTCCAATTAGCTCCTATGCTCCCTCTCACAGCACCAAAACACTCAGAATTCACCCTCTCAATGTGAATAACGAAAATCAACTCAAAGCTCTCTCCTTCTCTCTCAAAACTCACTTAATTGTGTGTTAATTACTCTTAATTGTCCTAAAAACGAAATTAACATTAAAGAGAATGTAATTACCAATCAAGGTCACTTATGGGCTGTTTTTCCAACCTCCCTTTGTTGTCCACTCAGTTAAGGTTTTCTCTACCCCTTCATATTCAAGCCAAAAACTAAGTTTAGCAAAAATTAGCAAAAATAAAGTTTAATTTGGTTCTATCATCCATGCATAACCATCAAACCAATTCATATTTCTTATTGATTGACATGATTCAATAATTATATTATTTCTCAACATGATCAACATATATTTAAAATAATTAACAAATAAATAACACAAAATTTGGCATACATAGAACTTGAACCTAAGTCCTCTCACACAATTAAGTACTCTCAACCATATGAGCTAGTACTTTTCCATGTCATACAATTTAGAATTTAATTCCATAAAGGCTCTCGCCACCTGCATTTATTAATTAATTAAATTTCACGGGTCTTACAACAACGACAATCATCACATTGTTGTTGCTGCCACTGGCTTTGGCTTCTCCTCTCCAATTTTTATCTCGCCTTACTTTAAAAATAAAAAATCCCATTAAACATGATAGAAAATTTGTCACTCATTTTAATGATGTATTTACCCACGAAAATATTCGTAGGAAATGTGAATTATAAATTACTGACAAAACTTACTGGTGAATTTTACCGTTAGATTCATGACCCACAAAAACATTTGTCGATAGAGAATTCATTGATAGTTGGTAAAATCTGTCAATAAATTTAACTTTTTTGATGAATTTTTTTTTTGTTGATATAATTACATCAATAATTACAAAAATTCTTATAATAAACTAAAAATAAAATATCTGAACGAAACAATACAATTATTCCATTTTTTAAAAGTTCTGCTGGACAAATATCATAACTTTTCTTATCATTTTACATATTCACAATCAATTAAATGTATACTTATTACCGATGTAATTTGAAAAATTATTATTATTATATTAAAAAATCTATCATTCTTAACAATTTTTTTTATTAGCAACAAAGATAAATACATAAACAATATATCTTAACAATTTATTACTAGATGAAAGAGTTTATACACTACTAACTATTTTTCTAACATACATACCATAGAGTCTATAGTTTTGTTTTAAGATTGAAGCATCCAAATAAATAAATAAATATATATATATATATATATATATATATATAAAATTTTGATGATAAAAAACTTATTTTAATATTTTTTTCTTTAAATAATTTTACTACATATATGATCATGTGCTAATGGAAATTTTGTAGTGTATTTGTTTTTCTCTTTCTTCTTTATTGGCAATCCCACATATAGTTAATTAGTACAACACATGAAAAATGTTTGCTATGTATAATCATAAACACATAAGAATGAGTGATAGACAAAACATCAAAATAGTACAATGTTTTTTCAAAATTATCGAAATGGTGAAAGTTTATAAAAAATTGAAAATAAGGACAAGTTGTGTTAGCTTAATACGATTTCATTGTGAAAAAATTATGGTACGACTTTATTGTGAAGAAGTCGTGATAGCTTGGTACGACTTTATTATGAAGAAGTCATGCCAGCTTGGCATGACTTTAGTGCATTCTCATATCTTTTTAAACTTTAATAGAAGTTGTTCCACCATGGTATATCTTCAGATTGTGATATAAACTAAAGTCGTTCAGCTTAGTACGACTACGGTCCGGTGTAATTTAAAAAAGAATTAATAGAAGTCATGTCAGCTTGGTACCCCTTCAATGTTGTCATATAAACCGAAGTCATGCAGATTGTTACTACTTCATGTTAGTAATTTTGGGTCATGCATATATATGATACATAATTAAATGTGTTAGGGCCATTATTTATAAAGCCAAATAATAAAGTGATCTGACTAAATTAAAGATTTGGCTAAAGGCA